>Ga0255769_10001777_pt1 | contig 24053 bp, 30 predicted proteins | sample 041ome_9_FD_179637 | JGI IMG/M metagenome (GOLD analysis project Ga0255769, IMG submission 179637) | Coastal salt marsh microbial communities from the Groves Creek Marsh, Skidaway Island, Georgia - 041413US metaG (version 2) | ecosystem: Environmental > Aquatic > Marine > Intertidal zone > Salt... | reverse complement strand
TCTTGTATCTTCGGATCCTGCTTGCTCCACCATGCGATAGTATCATCACTAACATCACGATTTTGTGTGTCCAAATCTAATTTGTAGTAAAACTCGCTATGAGGTTCTGAGTCGCTTAGTGGATCGAACTTCACACCACCCACTGTTAGCACTGCTGCTTGTGGAGTAGTGTGAAGTGTCTCAAGGTCAATCATTGCATGTATCATTGTTCTGTTGTAATTCCTAGATGTGTCTGTTTTTTCATAGATATACTATCGTGTATTAAGTCTACATATGCATCAATTTCATCTATTGTTGCTAAATCGGCATTTAACGATTTTAGTGCTTCAATACAACGTTTTTGCATTTCTTCAGGCAATAATCCGTCAACATATTCTTTACGCAATGGATGTATAACATCATCAGGATTTAATATTCTACGCATCTATATACTCTAAAAGTTGCAATTTTCTCATTACAGCATCAACTGCATTAGGTGTCAATCCTGGAATGACATCGTCGTTGTCGTGTATACCCGGCAACTGTACAAACAAATCGTCATCAAAAACTGCTGCTTCATACAGTGTTTTGCCGGGCTCTAATATTACACTAAGTTGATACCGACCAAACTGTTGTTTTGCTTGGAAGTGACCATCTCTTACTTCTTCAAATTTTAGTGTGTTAAAAAGTTTCATGTGAATTCTACCTTTACTACGTTTCCATTAGGATCAGTCATTACATGTGTTCTTCTTATCGGCGTGTATGACCTAGTTCTAGTTCTCCACCACTCATTGGCTTCTTTTTGTGTGTCAACGACAAGTCCACTCCATTCAAGTCCGTCATCTGGTCTCAATGGGTTAGGTTTGCTAAAAGTTGATGTTATTGTCCAGCTCATCTTTTTCCCTGTTCTGATCCTATACCACTTAAAATTAACAAAACATACAAAATAGGCCAAGCCCATCCTGTTAAGTATCCAGTAATATGCAGCACCATTAGTGCAACACCTGCTGCACCAGCTGTGCCAATGCCTGTTTTATTCTGCGGTATTTTCATCAAATCTTTCCTCAACTGCTTTTATGTGTTTGCACTTTTTAAATGCAGGGCAATCACAAGTAAAGCCTTTGTCTAGCATTTCAATATTATAAGTGCCTTTTGAGCCTTTAGCATTCCACACTGTGCCAACAGCCCAGTGAGACTTAGTGCTGATAATATCGCTAGGATAAATTCTAGGACCATACTTAGACATGTTGCACCTCTTTGTTATGTGTTACTATAACATAGAGAGTGCTAGGTGTCAACCATTTTCGCACGGGCACGTTCATAAAAACGCCACACTTCCCAACCTAGGGCTAACATTATGCCTGTTATAAATCCTCCGCCCATCAGTGTTACAATTAATAACACCGACAGGAGGTGTGACATCATAAAGATTACAACGAAGTCATACCATTGAAAGTTTTCAAATATATTATCGTTTAGCATTGTGTTTTAATTTTCTTCCTTAAATAAATTAGAGTTTAGTTCTGCTTTACGTTTGGCTCTATCTCTTTTCCAACCTTCACGCATTTTTTCTCGCTTTGCAAGTTCGGCAGCATCAGGACTAACAGGAACAGGGTCATCTTTTTCTTCTACCTTATCTAATGTAGGAAGAAAAGCATCATACGCATTTTTATTCATTTCAAACCCAACAAAGTTTCTACCATATCTTAATGCAGTTCGAGGCGTTGTAAATCCGCCGCAAAATGGATCCATTACAGTTTCATTTCTACTACTACTGTATAAAATAAACTTCTCAATAAAGTCTTCGTTAAGTTGATTTTTATTTTTTGTTTCACCAGGATTATGTGCTCGAGGCATATCTTGCACAGTTAATCTATCGTGATAACTGTCTTTTTGATCAGTGTAGTATACATTTGTATTAAATGTACGAGTCTGTTTTCCTTTGTTTGGCTTTTGCCAAAACAATATATGATAATGACTACTGACCCATTTCTTTTTAGTGCTAACACCAAATGAATATTTTGCAATAATATGATTAACTTCTTGTAAATCTGTTGCGTGTAGTGCATTTAATACATGATGCAGATTAGTATATCCACTTACAATATAAATGCTGCCACCTGGACGCAAACATCTTGCACATTCACTTATCCAGTCTTTGCTAAACTGGTCGTATGTTTCAAGTGGAACTTCTACGTAACCCGGAACAACATTGCTTTCATCTCGGTGATAGTGTGCATCTAGTTTATCGCCATCAATACCATAAGGAGGATCAGTGAAAATTAAATCCACTGACCCATCTTCTACATGTTTACGCATACCAGATATACAATCTTGATTGTAAACTTTATATGTCATTAGTAATCCTTTACTGAAATAAGTTGGTTAGTATCTTCTAAATTTGGATGCTCACCGAGTATTTGTGGAATACATCCTAAGACTTGCCAAGGCCTTTCATCAGTTTGAGGTAAAGTCATTTTCATGCCAGTACTTTTCTCAATATTCTTTAGTACTGCTTTCTGCGATAAAGTATATAACGACTCCAGTTTCTTTAAAAAGTTATCAAGGTCTTTTCTTGCTTTATCACTGTTAGATGCCTTGGTATAAAAAATAAAAGAAATAGGATCGTAGCCTTTATTCACACTATCTAAGATTGACTCAAATTCTCTTAGAGCGTATGTCTCGTTGTTTGTTGCAACAAGTTTAGTTTTTTTATTTAAATTGTATCCGTTATCTTTTAGCCAGTCTTTAATTGTAGTTGTAGGAGCGTTTAAGACGCTATTTCCACCTGCATTAAAATTATTATATGCTTTTGATGCAATTTCAGTTACTGTTGCAGTGCTGTTTGCATAATATTCAGATAACCCTAGAGTTTCAAAACAAAACTCTCTAACAGATTCTAAATTATTTTCAATCCATTGTTCGCGGAGAGCCTTTTCTGCATTAGCAATGAAGTCGTTCTTCTTTGCTCTTTTTTGCGGAAACCCTTGCATATTTGATTTTGTTGCATTGACTAAACGATCTAAGTCTGTGACTTCGCCTTCTGCTTTAACAAAAACTGCTACAGGAAAATAATCATATCCTAAATCTCTAGCAGCTTTAAATCGTGATCTTCCGTCACCTGTGCCGCCATCTTCATAAATCCAGGGTGTAGTTTGGGACATTGAAAATCCTGCAGATACTAGGCTTTGTTTGAGATCTTCGACATGATCTTCCCAAGAATCTATATCGCTTTCTCTAATGCCGTAATTGAGATCATTTAAGGAATATTGTGATTGTGAGATATTTAAAAAAGTCCAATGACTAAACATCAAAGAATCGTCTTTGGGATTTGGGATATTCATATTGGTAAAAGTATTTAGGTCTATTACACCTTGTCCGTTGAAATTTGGTTGTTGCGGTTTGCCTTGAACTCTAGCACGGACTTTTGTCGAAGGTTCGACTGTATTAAACATTGTATTCATTTGTGTCTCCTTTATACATAATGTTTTAAGGGTAAGCAAAGGTGCTAAAAGCTTTTTTGCTTACAGTTTATTTAGCGCAATTATACTACACTATATAAATTATTGACTTAATTTAATTTCTTTGTTACGTAATCTACGAAAGAACTCAACAGAATTAATTCTTTTTCCATACAACCAGCAGATAAGATTCTCTTCTCCTACCGAATTAACGATATCTTTTAGTGTAATTCCAATATCGTCTCTGCCAATATTTTTACCCTCGGCCCGTTTCCTCTCAAAAACTGCAAGTTTATCAGATTGTTTTTCTTTAAAAACTGGATGTAATTTTTCAACATGATCTTTAGATACAAAAATAGTAGCAGTAGGGTAAGGTTCATAATATTCAAACACACTTAACCCAAATCCGTCATATTTAAAAATTGCTTCCCTACGAACTGACTCGTTTTGTTTGTCAAATTTTAGTTGAGCAAAATTGTTTTCAGTTAGTGTTTTAGCTCTACAAGTGCCTGATTTCAATTCAAGACTTTTATAACCTTCTTCTATTGCACTCGCATCGTCGCCGGTCCGGCCTGGTGTCTTTTTAACGCTTGGAAGTAGTTCCTGAATGTCTGCTAATGAAGTAAATTCACGGTAACTATAGTTGTCGATAAGATTTACTCCTGTTGCATCCACTACTTTTTTAAGAAGACGAAATGCTTCTTTTAGATCCTCTTTAGAATCTATAACATCTTGTTTAGACATTACACCAACTCCTCTGCTGCTTCCCATTGCTCACAAAAATCACGCAACCATTTACGCTGTTCTGCATTAACACAATCTTCCCACTCAAGTTCGTCTGCACTCATAGCAGGAAGACCTTGTTCTGCAATCCAATTGGCGTATTGTTCGATAAGTTGTTCTAGCATGTTGCCCTCTGTGTCTGTTATTATACTACTAATATAACACTAATCAACACAGTGTCAACCTTTATTTTGATAATGTACCTATTAATTCATATCTTTTGAAAGTTTTTATTTCTTTCTCTGCAGATTCGTAGATAGCATCAGCTTTACTAAGTAAACTAGGTTTGCCTGTTTTTCTATACTCTGACATCAACTTAAAATAGTCAAAAGAATACTGAGCGAATCGTTTCTTCAATCTAGTTGTTGTGCCGGGAGATGTTGATTTGTGATACTTGTGCCACTCTGCAATTAGAGTATGCCACTCTTCAAACTGTTGTACTTGCTGATCCATATTGCGCCCACTTTTTATTAAAATTCTCCTCCGTCTTCACCTACAAATTGTTGTAGATTAGGTGCTCGCCAACCGACTGGCTTTAAAACCTTGCCATCTTCACGCTTACGAACCTTACCTGTTGAAGGATCAATCTTTGCAAAATTAGATGACATTACTTCTTTCCAAGCTGCTTCACCGTTCCAGCCAGCAGCACGAATCGCACCCATAGTAACAACTAAGATGTCTACTAGTGCATCTAATTGCTCTACACGATCGTTATTATTGACTGCTTCAACTAATTCGCCATATTCTTCGTCGATGAGACTTAGGTACATTTTATAGTTTGATTCAGTTGCTGGTTGATCACATGCTGTTGCAAATCGATCTATATCTTTAAAAACGTTTGTCATCTTATTCCTTGTTTTCTTTTTTCTAATTCTTCTGATAGTGCAGCCATAGTTTCCATCATCTTCTTCTGCATTCTCAAATCGTCAGTGTGGTAAAGATTAGCGTCCATTCTAGCCAACCTTTTCTCAATTTCTTGTGTTGATATAAATTTAAAAACACTAGGATCTATCATATCGATACTGCATCTCCATCTGCATATTCTTTACCGATAGTATGATCTGTCGGCTTATCTTTACTCCAGCCTAGTATACTCTCAGCTTCAACCATACGCAACGTATCTTCACCGTTGCCGTCATCTATTTTTACACCTCTAGTCCAACGGCCGTGCTCTACTAGGATCCAATCACCTACATTGTAATCGTCTGTGTTTTCAGGTCCTTTAGAATGCACTCTACCCCAACGTGGATAGATACCTCTAGTTTCTCCGTCGTCTGATCTTAGTATTAATCCTCCAGATGTTTTTTGTTCTCCAAAATTCATTTCGCTTACAATTACTCTATCATGAATAGGATTAAGCTTACCGTTATATGTTTTCATTGTTATCCTCTTTTTACAAAATTTCCGTCTTCGTCTTCGACCCATTCATCATCGAAGTCTAATTCGTTTTCCTTAACATCGTTTACAACTGGTGCTTTTGTTTTTTTAGTTTTTGCTTTTGGTTCTGCTGGCGCTGGTGTTGGTGCTGGCGCTGGTGCTGGTGCTTGATCTGGAACAATAGCAGAAGATCCGTAATATTCTTTAGATGCTTCTTCTCTTGTTTTAATAATTTTATTGCCTGCACCTAATGTATCGCCACGTGCATTTACTCTAGCATTACCAACTGCTGGTGTTAATTCATTTTTCTTCTGTAGTAAACTCATGTCTACAGTTTTACCACGTAAGCTTGTATGTGTATTTTTAGCCATTATATTCTCCTGTTATATGCATATTTATCGTAAGAATTCACGCCAATCCAGGCCATACTGGATTGAGTTTATTTTATGTACACCTATCAAATACAGCACATAACTTGCTACACTTGATCCTCTGCCTACACCCCATACAATATTGTTCTCACGCATAAAGTCCACAAGATAGATCATATAGCGTAGTAAATCGTGCATACCACGTTTTTTAAATTCGTCTAGTTCTTCCCAAATGCGATCTTGTATATGTTGTGGACAAGGTGTTTCTGCTTTACCAAGAACATATTCGTATACGCTAATCGCTTTATATTCTTGAGGCATAAACCATTCACTTTGACATACACCGTCAAAAGTCTTTTGATCTACATCTAGAGGAATATACTTTTGTAGTTTTTCAAAACCTTGTTCTTCCATAGCGGCATTAAACTTGTCTACATCGTCATCTGCATCGCACAATACCACGTGTACTTTATCCGCATGACCTGAATAGATCATATCAATAAGATCGCGGTTAGAGAATCGTGGAATACCTAAGTCATCAGTTTTCATTAACATACTCTTATTTTAACTTACATTTATTAGATTGTCAAGTGGAGAATCGTCATCTCCTTGCATTTTTTTATATTGCTTCGCCTGTCTTGCTCTTGACTCATCTTTAAACATTTCTAGTATAACATTTATTTGCTGTTGAACCGCAGGATTGTGTGTCATAAAATATTTACGACTAAGTTCAATAATTTTATCTTCGATTTCAGAATCGGTAAGATCTGTTAAACTATCTACAAGTGGGTTAAACATAGTATTACTTATTTAAATGTTGAATTGATAGTTTGCAAATAGAATATATTTTTCTTTATCGTCTTCTATGCTGTTTTTAATAATATATCTATCTAAATCAAAATTTATATTTTTAAAGTTAAAGTTTGATTCTGTAATATTTTTAATAATTGCATCCGAGTCGCCCGGGTTGCAATAACATAATACAACTGCATTTGTATGCTCAGTTTGCACAACGCCTTCTTGTGGTGTACGCATCCATAACGGTAAGTAATCTCTATCAGTATCGCCTATTGCTCTTATATTAGATCTCATATGTTCTAAACTTACTCTATGTCTAACATTATCTGTAGACTGGCTTATTTTTATAGCATCACTATCAACTTTGATTGTGTTTGCGATAGGACGTAGTCTCTTAGGCTCAGAATCTAATAGTTCAAGTTTTATTGATATACCTGCTTCGCCACCGTCTCTAAGTTCAACTTCAAAGTCGTCTTTGTCTACGTTAAGTTTAACATCGCCGTCTCGTGTTTCGATTAAGATTGTACCTGTAGTTTTTTGGTATACAAATTTTACAGTATTTCTGCCTTCGATAGCAAGTACACTTTCACCAGATCCAATTTTTGAATTATCATCTAGAGCACTATACTGTACACTGTCAACTGTAATTTTATTCTTAGTTTCGATACTAAATGATTTTTTTGTCAAACCTGTCTTGCTCTCTGCTGTGTCAATAACAGGAATATAAACAACTTCGTATATCGGAGTATTCTGTCCAGGTTGTTTTGCTACTGCCTTTGTTGGTGCACCTAATATATATTTTTTACGTTTATGATTCTTTGCTGCTGCACTTACAAATTCATCTATTAAACTTTTTTCAATACCTGCATATATAAGCATTTCCATTTCACGCTTTATGCCAAACATAGGATCGCTTACTCTATATATTTTTGTTTGATCAAATATTTCTGGGTTTGTCATAAACTCTTTATATGACTTACGCATTGTAGTTTCTAATAAAGGTTTTGCTACAATGTCAGTATATTCCATTTTTGTAGGTTCGACAACTTTTAGTGTAAATTCACGTGACGTTGCATTCAGTCCAAATCTATCTCTAGCTCTTACTGTAAACTTAAATGTTTCTTCGTATAAAAATTCACTAGAGTCATTTGCACTATCTTTCCAAGTCTGTGGACTACCTATTAGTAACCCTCGATATGATAATTCAATTCCTTGTGGCAGTGTACCTGCGGTCAAGTCGTAAAGCATTGGACTTTCAATATTAACTGTTTCTGCTTCGACAAACAAATATGTAGGTTTGTTAGTTTGTACAGTTCCTAAATCAGCCGGTGTATTCCAAACAATATTACTATCTATTTCACCTATTACTGCAAGTTCAAATGTTTTACTTTTAGTTGGTTGTGTGGTTTCGTCAACACTACTAACTATAAGATTCTTTTTAAAGAAGTCATCTTTTAATAAAGCTAAACCTATATTTCTATTTTTATCAAGTTGTGCAACAATGTTGCCACTAAATGTTATCTTATCAAAGTTACGTGCAACTATAGTAATTTCAGCTGGACTAGAATCATATGTAAGAAATGCGTCTATCTTTTCTTTAAACTGAACTAAGAATCTTGTAAAAGATGTATCTGGTAGTGTAACTTGCCATCTATGTCCTTCGACAACATTTACTTCGTAGTCAACTAACGATCCGCCATATGTAGTTTGTAAATATGCTTTCAAATCATTTACGGTTGTGTTATCGAGTGCATGTGAATTAATTTCGTAAGTTAAGAATTTGCTTATACTTTGTACTACATAATTATTTCCGTCAACCTTAAGTGTTCGATTTGCATATTCGTCTTTTTGCGATTGTGAAATAGAATTTACATAGACAAAGTTTTGTCCAGGTTGAGCAGTTTTAAAAATTACTAAACTATTTTTAGGCGATAATGATTCAAGTAGTGTTATAATATCATAATCATTATTAGTATCATCATAGCCTGTTACAGTTACTAGTGCATTATTAATAAACAATTGCTTATTAACTAATGCTTCTAAATCATTTATACCATCAGATGCAGTTAAGTCAGTTTTATAAATTTTAAATTCTTTAGCGCCCATTACTACATCTTCGTAGTAAGTTCCAAATACAGTTACAGTTTCGTAGTCAACTTGTATACGTGTTGCTTTGATTGTAAATTTATAATTTTTAGTTACAGCAGGCTGATATGGAATGTATCCTGAAAGCTCACCGGTATTACTTTGTAAACTTAATCCTTCAGGTAATTCACTAATACTGCCGTCGTCGTTAAAATCTTCTAGTTCAAATACTTCTGTACCCACAAGCGTTGGATCGTCAATAATATCTAAAAATATAGTTGTGTAATTGTTTGCTCGCTTTATGCCTAAATTTCTCGGTGTAATCCAAACTGGAGATCTTACATTTGTAGTATCGGCTCTAAATACCCCTGTACCAGCTTGCATCACAGTGTTATCTGCTGTTAGAAAATCATCACCGACTACGTAGATTTGAAACTCTCTGCGTACTTCTGATATACCATCTGTTACAGTAACAGCAAATGGATAATATCTATTTAATTTTTTATACGTTTGTAGTTCTTCAAAATAACCAAACGGTTGTGAATCATAAAAAAATGAACTATATCCGCTTTGGTTACGCTGTCCGTAATCTAATGGTATATCACCAAATGGCTGTGCATCGTATCCGCTATCTCTATATCTTTTATCTAAACTTAGTAACGGTTCAGTTGTACCTGTAATTTTACCATCACGAGAAAGTGTAAGCCCTGGAGGTAATACCCCGTCGTCATTTGCAATATAAAAATCTAACACTTGTCCTGCTAATATATCGTCGTCAGTTGCAAGTAATTGAAAATCAATAAATTCGTTGTCAAGTATAAACAACGTGTCATTTGGGCCTACAGGTAATAGTCCTTCTTGACTAACCCATGCTGGATTATCTGGTCCTATGACAATAATCTTAAAATGTTGATCTTCAAAATAACCTTGATAAAACGCACGAACAACAAATTCATATTCTGTATCAAGTGTAACTTCCTCTACGGTACCTCTAATAGAGTTGTTATTTAAAATTGTACCTTTTGGTAAATTTCCACTTAATATTTCTAACTCTATACCGCTTAATCCGTTAGCAATAGGTAAAGAGAGATTTATGTAAGTGCCTTCATTAATTGTTTTTAACGTAGAACCTGAAGTTGTGCTCCATAACGAGGTTTGTGTCATTTATTGTCTCCCTTACACAATAAGATCACCTAAGTCAATCGTCCTTGTTTCAGGATCTCCAAATGTTCCCATGTCTACATCAGGATCGCCATAAAGCCACTCTTGTACACTAGCTATAGTATCTCCTAAAAATCCAAAATTCCATTCATTTTCTACAACAGCAGGAATATCACTTCTTAATGCTAATTCGCCATTTGCGTTAGGAAGTGTTATAGTTCTATCTGCTGAATAATTGCCCTGCGCTAGTGTAACTTTAAATCCGTTTGCATTTTGTGAATCAAATTCTAATGCTGCTGTATTTACAACTTGATTAGCAATCGGTCCTGTAATTTTACCAGTTGCAGCATTTACTAATACTGCTTCGTTAGCATCTGTAACATTGCCTACATGAGTTCCTATAAATTTAGTAGCTGAAATACTAGGTGAGTTTGTAATTGTATTACCGCCTGCATCTAAATTTCCTCCAAGAACCGGTGTTGTATCTTCACTTAGTTCGTTAAATGTTGATGTTATAGTTAAAGTTGATCCAACAAGTCTTGTAGAAATGCTTCCGCTACCATACAGATTAATGTTGTCAGTGGTTTCTAATATTTTACTACCACTATCTGAAACAACAACTATACGCTTTAATCCAGTATCTACGTCAATAGTTATTTTATCTTCAGATGATGTTAAAGTAGTATCAAACCCGCCTACGAGTTTTTTAAATTGTAATTCAAAATTATTTTTCTTTGCAAATATTCCTTCGCCGATAGTTCCGATATTAGTTGCTGTGGTAGACTCGTCGTCTCTTAGATCCAGATCTATAAAATTAAGGTTTACTTTACGAAAGGCTTCTCTAAGGTCATCGCCTGTTCCATCATTTGCAAAAGTTCCTATGTTAATCTGTTCTAAACTCATTGTTAATCCTTAAAATAAAATTGAAAATACAAGTGATCTAGCTTCACTTACCATTTTTCTTCTTTTACCCTCTTCTATTATATAAAACACACCAGTATCAGAATCAAATGATATACCACCTATACCTTCTAATGCAGTGTTTTTAATTCTACCTACTAAATCTGTATACGTTTCTACTATATGTGCTTGAGCAAATCTTCTGCTAGGTTGACCGACAAAAACTGTATCATCAGATGTTGGAAATAAATCATCTGTAAATTCACCATTAAACAAGCCTGCCTCGCTTAGTGTAACATATTCGATATCTCTACCATTTGACGCTACTCTTAAAAATTTATTTTGTTTTCCGCCGTATAAATCAACAGCATTATTTGCTCTTAAATAATTTTCCGGAGTAACTGTTGTGCCATCTACTTCTAATGTAGCAGCACTTACTGTACCTAATGATGCCACGCCAGCAACATTTGTAATAGAAACATCTCTAAGATTTAAATTATCACCCTCGGGTATTTCTTTAATCTTATTATTATCAGTTACATCTAATATAAGTGGAAATCTATCTGCCATGTCTTCTTCCTATTGTAATGTATTTATGCAAAATTGCAGTCAGCTTAATGCTTGCCAACTACAATTTCGATAATTCCTTCACTTTCATTGGTTTTATTTTCTAGAGACTTACCAATTATTCTACCTGCATTAGCATCGTTATTGACTACTGCAAATCCTGGAATATCACTAGTAACTAAAATATCACCTTTTTCTACTTTGCCTATAACATTACACGGTACTCTCCCTTGTAATGCTACAGCAGCTACAAACTCGCTTTCACAATGTGAATTCATTAAGTATGCTGGATTTGTAGAAACAACACCTGCTACTCTATGATCACTGTTGCGTGTAGTTAATGTAAGTTCTTTTTCACCACCAAATATGACTACAGTTCCTGGCTCATAATGAGTGTCAGCAGTATAGTTTTCTGCAAGGTCAGCATAGTATGCTTCATTTGCAATACCTTGTATAAAGTCGATATACCCTGTGTTGTAAGTGTTAGATGATGCGCCTATATTATAGGTTGCTGAACTTGTGCCACTACCTTCAGGAACAATCTCCCTTGTTCTAATGTCAACTTTTAATTCAGTAGCAGTTCCGTCATTACCTGTATCAATTATATTAGTACCATTGCTAGACTTTAAGTTACCTGAAATATTACCTGTAACATTACCAGTTAGATTACCTGTAACATTACCAGTTAAATTAGCAGTGACTGTAGTTGTGGTTAAATTTCCTGAATCAGGATTATAAGTTAAATGTGTATTATCATCATCAATCTTAAGTCTACTATAACTAGGGTCATTTGGATTACTTGCTGCATTAACAAATGTAATTTGATAATCTGTATTATCATTTACAACATCAATTTCAACGTTGTCTGCATTGTCTGCCTTATCTGCTGTTCCAGCAAATGTTGCATCACCGTTGTGTGTAGTACCAGTATATGTTCCTGTCTCTACTATCTTAGTAGTTGCTAAGCCGTCATCTGTAATTGCATACACATCGCCCATCACATCACCAGTTAAGTTACCAACAAAGTTTATGTCAGCAACAAAGTTTCTAGCATACATTGTATTGTACTTAAAACTTGTAGATCCAATGTTATATCCTGCACTTGCAGTTGACGCATCTGCGTCTGGCTCTTGTCCGTAACTAGAGAATATTGCTGGAACATCACTTCTCCCGCCGGATTGGTTTGATACAACAACACCAACCTGTCCTGCTGCTGTTTTACCAGTACCAGCGCCGATTGATATCCCTGTACTATAAGCGTTTTTCTCATCAGGAGCTTCTATAAAACTCATATAGTTCCAGCGACTTGCTAATGCTTTTGCAGTACCATATGTACTGTTAGTTTTAAGTGAGCTTTCTACAACAAAATCTTGACCTGCTGTACCATCACCAATTATATCCAAATCTGCTGTAATTCTAGCAACTTCTGCACCGGCCGCACCTCTAGCAGTAAATATTGTACCCTGCGCTGGTGTTTTAAAGGTAATGTCAGTATTATCAGTGTCAAGTATTATTTGAGTAGTATTAGTTCCTACAATAAGTTTTTTGACATGTACACTACCATCTGCAGTAGTCTTTACAATACTATCATTTGCTGCTGATGTTGTAATACCAGTGATATCATATGCTTCAGTACCAGTTCTAATAACTGCACCTGTGTCAGCATCAGGAATGTCAGTGTGTAATATGCCGCCGCCTGTGTTAACTACAGTATTAAATGACACTTCTTCAACTGCACCTGTTGCTGCTGTTGCTCTACCTAAAACATTTTCTGTTTCGATATGCGCAAGATTTGCTTTTTCAACGCCAGTAGTTGCATTTGATGCTGTGGCAATCTCAGCCCAACCATTAGTCAATGTAAATTGAGTATTATGAAATGCAACTAGTCCTAAATCGTTTTGACCTATTCCAGTAGCATCTGTTCTAGTTGTTGCAGCATTCATTGCAAGTTTACTTTGTGCAATAGCCGCTGATGCATTTACATCTGAATTTACTATACTACCTGCTTTATATTGAACATCTAGTGTAAGACTACGTCCAGTTGGGTTACCGCCTGATTGACTTGTATTACGTGTAGCTGAAAAATCAATGTCACTTCCTGCATCAAAAATACCGTTCATCCATTCGTATTCTGGAAAGTTAATTGTAGTAGCACTCGGTCCAGCTACAACTGATATTACTTCATCTTCGACAAATTCAAATGCATTGGTAGAATCGTAAGTTAGATATTGTACAGTACCTAATTTTACATCACTTTCTGTAGCAAAGTCAATTACTAACCCAGTTGCACCCGAAGTGCCACCTGTAATTGTTTGTCCTAATTCAAATAATCCACCTGTAATACCTTTTACTCCGATTTTTTGTTTACCTGATGCAACAAGGAATTGTGTTTCCTGTGCATCGTAAATTGTAGTGTCAGTTAGATCGTTTAATGAGTCGATTGCTCCTGCTACTGCGTCTACATAACTCTTACGTGTAGCATCTGTATCTGCTTCAGGGAATGTTAAGCCAGTAACCATTTGACCATTCATTCTTAAATCACCTGTCATTTGGTTTGCACCGTTAGCAAGTAAAATACTAGGTCCTAATGGATTCGGAACTGTTTGACCTTCAACATCAATACCAAAGCGTCTGTCAACGTAGCCACGTACTGCACTTTCAGTTGGAACTGCATCAGTAGCATTATCTGCCATACTAGAATCTGTACTAAATTCAGCAATAACAACACCACGTTTAAATCCTAATCCGTCAACGTTTGAAAGAGCAATACTTGCTTCAAAACTAACAGCACCAGTACCTTGATCAACACTAAAGAAGCGTCCTACTCTAAACATACCGTTTTGATCTGTACTTACGTAGAACACACGCCCTTTACCACGTTCAATAACTTCATTAGATTGATCTGGCTCTCTCGGCGCACCAAAAATAACATTTGGATAGTTACTTGTGTTGTACGACCCTGTACCGACATCTAGGAAATCGTGTCCTGTTGCTCTACATGTACTGATGTTAACTGTAACATCACCTAATGCGCCTGCGGCTAGTCCGGCTCTAATAGTATATCCTGGATTAAGAACAATACTTGCTGGTAAGCCACTGCCTGCATGTGTTGTATTAATATCGTGCCCAACAGGTAAAATGTCAACAATACCATATAAGTTATTAGGATTAACTACATTATCAAGTGTTTGCACAATATCGTTGCCTGCACCATCGTCACCAACGCCTCTATAGTTAAACACATAAAACTTTGTACCTTGATATGTAAATATCGGTGCTTCAGCCGTTAGCGTATCTGCTGTCCATCCTACTGGACGATTTTCTGTAGGTGTTCTAGCGTTGTTGTTCAATCTGTTAATATCTTTAACATCTGTTGGTGCTTCAACCGCCAACACTACGTCATCTACAGAATTACCTTTTGTAGTACCACCTGTAAGAGGTTGATTATTTAACCCAGTTACGTTACCGATTGGTTCAGCTGCATAAGTGTTGTTAATCTGTAGTCTAATATAATCAAAAACAGTATCGATACCTGCTGCTACTTCATCTGATTCAAGTTCGTCACCTGCACTGTTTGAATTTTGGAAACTAATTGATCTATAAACTTGGTCTTTATTTTCATCAAACACAATAGCTGTACTAGGACGAATTGTTAGAGTTTGAATATTAGTTAAGTCATCAAGAATATGAATACTGTTACGTCTGTATTCAATAAACGTATCTAACGGAACAGCCTCTGCAAGTCCTTCAGAACTAAACCCGCTGGTTGTTGAACCACTATTGCCGCTTGATAAATTTAATTTGTAGATATAGTTGTTATATATCGGTGTTAAACTATCACCAGCAAAGGCACCCGATATAGTAACTCCTGTAATAGATCCTATCCCACCAACTGCGCCAGCATCAATTTCAGATACTGTAATAGTTGCATCGTTAAGAGGTGTAGCACCACCTAATTTTGTACCTACAATAGTAAACGTTTCGCCTACAGCATATCCTGTACCTGCTGTTGTTATAATAACTTCATAACCATTTGTTACGTTCTTCAATACAGTAAACATAGCATTTGTACCAGAAGCTGTACCACCGTCTGTTTGTGTTTGTACATTTGGTGTAGTAGATTGTCCTATATATGGTGTTGAATTTATGATATGTGTTGATACTCTTTCAATACTGTTTACACTATATCTTTCCATTCTACCTAGATTAGTATGATATAAATCAAACTCTGCTCTAGCATCAGGCGGTGTTTTAAAATCATATGTATAAATGCTAAGTGCTTCTTCTCTATTATTATATCCAACACTGTCTATGTCAGCCGGTGTACCAATCGGTGTACCAGAAACTGAAACTGCATCAGTTGTAGTAAATACCCCTACTACATTTGTTAGATAGACATATAACCCGTTTGTGCTAATTGCAACCTCTGCTGATACACCCGGATTTGCACTTGTTACAGCATCACCTGCTGATACACTTACGCCTGTTGGCATATGCAGAATTAATTCTGCTGTAAATACCTTAGCAGGATCAACCATATCTTCAACAAGCGAAACTCTATCAGGAACTTCGTTAGGATCAGCACCTTCAGCAACTAGTCCGTACTCACCATAACAACTTGATCCTGTAATTGATCTAATCTCAGAACCATTTTTACTATAGTATGAAGTCCAGCAATAATAAGTGAACATACTAACCATTTCTGATAAAGCTCCGTTTACACAAACAAGTCCATAACCTAAGTCATTAATTTGTGTAAAGTCATTACCTAGCATACTTCTGTTACCAGCAGTTTGTAATGTAATTGCAATCGGAGTACCCGGTGTAGCATTATCTAAATCAATACCGTTAATAGCACTGGTTATTCCACTAAAACCTATACCACTGTTAGAACTAGGATCTAATATAATTGTAGCAGTACCTAATGATTGATCGTATGCTGTAATAGCATTAACTTGGAAACGTCTACCTTGTATATAAAATGCACTTGGCGTTTGTGGGCGTCTAATAAACAAGCCTTGCCCAGGTAAACTTTGAATATTTAATCTAAACGCATCACCTGTAACTTTACCAGTAACCTGTACTGCCATATTACCAGAAAATGCATCAACAAACAATCCACCTCTAAATGCTTGTTTGTTAACAGAAGCACTAAAACTTGATCCAGTTTGTATATAAGGAGAGCGTGTAAGTACTTGTCCTTCAGGATCTAATACACCCATAAACCCGCCATGCTCTTTAACTGTAATGTTACGTAGAATTGTACCATCGTTCATTAAGAATACATCCATGTCTTTGTTGTTCTTAGCTGGATTGTATGCGGCATTGAACGCAAATTTTATAGAGTCGATCATGTTTTGTATAATAGTAAACGGTGTTTCGACTTGTGTCCAATATTGATTCTTTTCAGTAGCATCAAACGCAGGACCACTTCTATGTGAAGTGTTTGCACTATACCAATTAAAGTTCCCGCCTTCGTAAAATCTAATTACTTCGTAGGCTTCGTATTTTACATCTGTTTCCCATAAGTCAGGAGTAATATCTCCGTAGAATACATCAGCATTTTGATAAATCCTTGCACTGTCATACAATTCTGTTGGATTTTGTCCAATCCATATATTGTCAAACATTGTAGGAATATGATCTAATGCGTCAGAAATTTCAGTTTCTATACCTGTATAAGTTGTAGAATTTTCAAATAGTAAACCTTGTGCTTCTAGTGTAAATTCTAATCCGCCTCTTACAAGATCTTGTGCAATTAAATCTACCATATTACCAATTAAGGATTTAAAATCAGCTCTTACATAATTACCATTTACTGCTGTAAAATGTTGATCTTGTAAATATGCATCAACTTGTTCTTTTATAAATTCTTTATTATCTGTAAACACAGTAGCATATGTATTCCAGTTACCTATATTTGTAAAACCTGGTCCTACATTTTTAGTTGCTGCTGGATTTCTTAAATAGTGTCTACCAAAATATCCGTCAGTGTTACCAGTTAAAGGATTTACATACGGAACGCCGTTATCAACAGTAGCAACATTAAACGATAACAAAGCGCCGCCGCCACCGCCTAGTGCAGAATCAGGTATACTAATTGTATCTCCCACTCTCCAGTTCTTTCCAGAGTCTGTAACTGTAACTGTTGCTGCACCGTCTGGTGCGACAACTACTGTAAAGATCGCATCTGCGCCATATCCTAAGGTTGTATATAAAGTAGAATCAACTGTATATGTACCTGGAGTTCTACTAGCATCTGCGCCATCATTAACAAATGTACCTATAGTACCTATGTTAGATATACCTATAACTAATCCATCAAATTCATTATCTCTATAATAGAATAAATCTGCAAGTGGTGATTGTGATACTCTATCTTTAGGACGTATAATACTTCTTCTAAATTCATTACCTACAATAGATACATTCGGCGGAACTCTTATTGGATAGTCTTCGTCATAAATTCCTGATTCGATTATAATCGATATTTGCTTCTCTTGCACTTGGTTACCGTATTCTAATTCTTCATCAGGTAAAAAGTCAATTGGTTCATATAATTCAACTAGAGCAAAATCAAACGGGTCACTGTTTCCAGCATCTTCTTCTCTTACATAATCAATAATACGTCCTAGAGCACCACTTGTTTTACCTCTAATAAGTTTACCTGGAATGATATCTGTATTAGTAGGATCTGCCTGATCAACTCTTGACGATGTACCTTGATCAATGTTAATTTTATAATCTGTAGAACCGTCAATTATTTGAGGAGCAGAAAAAACACCATTCTGTACAATAGCAAGTATAACATCAAATTTATCAGAAATTGCTGCTACAGCAAGGTTATCAGGTTCGTAATTTGTGTCTATAACTTGGTCAACACGACTTTGTGTTGGAAGCGGAACTGCTACATTATTAACAATATATTGTGTAACAAGTTGTTTTAGGTATTGCATTGCTGCTACAGTTTGAATCAACTGTTCACCTACCGCTCTCTTACCACTAGACGTGCTATAATATCTAAGTCCTGCTTGTCTTGAAAGGAAGTTAGCAGTATTACCTCTTAGAATATCTAGCCCAATACTATCTAGTATTAAACCAACGTCAAGTTCACATCTTGCTCTATCATAATTAAATGCAGGAAACTGTGCATCAGTATACGCTATAACTTCTTTTTGTAAAAATAGTTTATTCTTTTCTAGTAATACTCTTGCATCAGCTCTATCTGCTACCGGTGATTGCATACCTGCGTTTAGAACAGTTGCGGCATTTTCAAAATTATTATATGTAATAGTTTGCATATACGGACCCGGCTCTCTAGGAGCAGCAATCATAATTTCCTCAGCTTTTCTACATGCTGCATTGACAGATCTAAAGGCTAGTTGTAAACTAGATCCTTCTTTGCCGTTTGGTGTGTTTTTTTGTAAATCGTCGCCTTGCTCACTAACATAAATGTTAACTTGGCTTTCGCCTGATAGTTGATCTACGTATAATTTTGTTGCTGCTTGTAGGTCATCTTGTCCGTTAGGAATACCTACACCTTTGAATGATCCAGGATGGTCAGAAAGGAATAATGCTCCGTCCATCGAATCACCTTGTCTACGTACTGCTGACTTTCTTGGAATAGCAACACTCTTTAACCAGTTACCTGGTAAGGTTGCATCATAGTCTTGGTCTACAAGAGTTAATGTGCCAGTGCCTGTAGTAAGAATATATCTAGTGCCGCCTGTTTGTGCATCATTTTGTGTAGGATGAACTGTAAGTGTGTTTTCATCCTTAACTCCAATAAAATAAACTGCGCCCTGTGTAAGGGTACCACCGGCGCCTGTTGTAGAATTTAGAAATGTTGGCATATCACCAGTACTAGAGAATACCCAGCCTGATCCTGTATAGTTATCTGCTAATCCGTGTGCTGTAACAGTTAAGTCACCGCGTAAGTCACCAGCACCTACTGTTATTGTATCAACTGCTATTGTATATTGCGAAACTGTTGTAGGTTCGTCTGCAAGTCTTAAACCACCTATAGTAAGTTTAGGTTCGTAAGTAGCATCCGCATAACGTTTATTAATCGCCAAGTCGTCAATTGTAAAATTAGCGCCATGAATACCATTAAGAAGTGTTACTGCATCTTCTGATACGTCTATGTTTCCTATAGCAAAACCGCCGCCGTCTAACGGGCCACCTAGTGTAGGACTTGTGTCTAACTCAACATTAGAACTTGCAACACTAATTACTACTTCACCATCTTGATCAAAACTAAATGCTACTGAGCCATTACTAGTTAAACTTCTAAGTTCTATAGCATTACCTGCTGGATTGACTACCGGAATCTTAGTTTCATTACCTAGTAATGTGTTAGGTGTATCTGTAAGATCCACAAATCCAATTTGCCCCCCGATGCCAAATACGGCATACAGTTCCTCAAAATTTTCATTTACCTTCTTAAAACTTTCACGTATACTATCACCAGTACCGTCATTACCCTCGGTACCAATATCTACCTGTTGCTTGGCCATAATGTGCCCCCTTTAATTTTTTACAGTTGCGGTATATTCTCCAAGTCAAAATTTACACTTACGCCGCATCCACACGATGATTGAGCGTTAGGATTGTTAATTTCAAAGTTAGATCCTACTAGACTAGTTACATAGTCTACTTCAGTACCTATCAAAAACATCATACTATCGACTCCAATGATAAAACTATAATTATTTTCAGTTTTTATAACTTCGTCGTCTTCGTCCATATCAGATGGTAATTTGACAGTGCCCCATTCGTATTCAAACCCTGCGCATCCTCCGCCTTTGATGTTAAGGCTTATTCCGTAACAATCGTTTTCGTCACATAATTTTTCAATTTGTGCTTGTGCAGATGGTGTTAGTGTACATATTGACATTGCTATTCCTCACTATTATTTATGGCTATTTTTTATAATCTTAATGTAAATATACTTATGTATTTAGGTGAGACACAGAAAAAAACTACTCATGTTCGTAAAAGTAAAAGCGGTATAGAACACACATACTACCGCCATAAGACGCTGATTTTATTAAGATGTGATAATTGTGCTGTAGAATTTACTAGGGAACGAGGAACAATGGACCCTAAAAGACTTAGTAATAACTACTTCCACGTGTGCATTAACTGTGATAGTAAAAAGTTTGCACAAAAAAAGGGTGTAGAAAAAAAGCAAGTCTGGAACATGAGTGCTAGTTCAGACTTGCCAATAGGTAGATTTTAGTTGCGGTATATTGTATAAGCACCGTATACAATTGCAGCGTATGCAATTAATTTTGCAAAAGGTGAAAATATAATTATACAAGCACCTGCTGCAATCATTAAAGCACCATCGATGCTAGAACGTTCTTCTAATCTATCTTTAATCCATTTCTTTATCATTTTAGGTTCTCCTATGGCTAACTATATTTAATACAATTTCTCAAAGGAGTAAAGAAAATGTTAACATGGTTGGGAAAACTACTAGGCATTACACCAGCTGATGCACCAAGCGAACCAATGCCGGTTCCGACACCAGCACCAGCACCAGCACCAAAGCCTAAGGCTGAAAAGAAACCAGCGGCTAAAAAAGCAGCACCAAAGGCAAAAGCAGAAGCAAAGCCTAAGGCTGAAAAGAAACCAGCGGCAGCAGTTAAAAAACCAGCGGCTAAAAAAGCAGCAAAGAAAGATGACGGTTTAGACGTAATGAATAAACGTGATCTTCTAGCCCTTGCTAAGGAAAAGGGTGTTAAAGCCAATGCCAGTATGAACAAAGATGCTGTTATTAAGGCAATTAGGTCCGCTTAATTAAGTTTCTAATAGTAGTCAGTTCTGACTCTTGGCGAGTAGTCTTACGTTCTAATACGTTAATGGCTGCTCGCATTTTTTTCTGTTGATCCTCAAGGCTACGCACATATGCTTGTGTTGGTATCTCTTGTGTGGATCCATCTTCTGCAATAATTTTATAAGAATCAGCGCCCTGCGCTCTAAGGCCGCCAGTAACTCTGTTTGGGTTTTTATCCGAGGACGGTGTCTCTAGTGTCTTGCTCTTCCGACCGTACATGCTGCTCAAGTAATTGCTCATTATCTTTTCCTTCATTGTATTTATAAAGGCCAATGCTTGCTAAGTTCTTACATTTGGATTCTACCATAATGTCAGTATAGGGTAAAAAGCTTAATGCCCAATCATTAACCGCAGTATTCCACATGTAGTCACTGTGTGCTCGCATCTTTGCTTTCTTGTAGCCTTGCTCTAGCAATGCTTGAAAGTCAGGCTTTGTGTCTGGACGTTGATCAACAAGACAGTCTTCACGGCTTACACTGTAATGTATTGCAGGACGCACGCCACGCCAACTGTTAATGATTCTCTTAAATCTATCATCTGTTGGTTCAATATATTCGCCTCCACTATTACACCAGTGGTGATGAATGTCTAGAACCAACGCCACATCTTTCTCCAAACACAAGGATGCATCGATTCCCCATTTGTTTTCGTCGTTCTCGATAGTGATACAATTACGGGCTTCGGGGGTGAGTCGTTTAAGCGCAGCTTGGATACCGGCTGGACCTTTTCTACCGGAGATGTGGACGTTGCACTTGAAGTCTTGGAACTGTTTACCGTAGCCCATGTACCGTGCAACATTGATATGATACTCAAATTCCTCAATTGACCGCTCTACGATTTCTTCACTATCTGAAGCAAGGACTGTAAATTGGCCTGGGTGCATGGAGAGTCGAACATCGAGTCTTCTTGCTTCGTCTCCAACTTTTGCGAATTCTCTTTCGCAGTATGCCACCACATCAGGGCGCTGCCAAAAATAGCTCCAGTCACGCTGGGTATAAACAGGAAGCACATCGCTACCCAATCGGACCATACGAAGACCTGGTTCAAGAGATCCAACATACTGAATCAACCTTTTGTATGACGCAATGTTATGGACCATAATGTCCCACAAGCGTTCTTCAGCAACAGTCTTAGTTTGACGGTTAAGCCATTGAACTGTTGTGCTTCGAGTATTTAGCGGACGTTGTAGGTCCTCTAAAATTTGTTTCTTAGCACTTTGATTAGGGTGCATGTATTTGCAAGCAAATCCGATACGCTTAATCATTAAGTTCTTCCCATTCGATTAACTTTACAGTGTAGTCAGCACAGTTCCAATTTGCTGCTGGACCATATTTCATTTTAGTTTTAGAAATTGCAGTTTCTGCGGAGTCTGCATACTCGTAACCTAAAAAAGTAAGGTTAGCATATACTTGAAATGTTCTAGTCATCTATTTTTGCCTGTCCTGTCATAGTTTCTACAATTATAAAAAGCATAGTCAACACTTATAATATAGCCATAACCTTGGGATGTCAAGTGTTTATACCACCAAATGAAATCTTTTATACTATTCAACAAACTCACTTTTATGCACTCCGTTAATTATATCATCTAGTGGTAAAATTGTAATAGTCGATTGCATTCTATCTGTATCATAAAATTCCATTGCTTCTTCGGCTGCTGTATCTGCTAGTTCTCGTGTACTGTAAACACCTACAAGTTTGTGCGGTGTTTCAGATTGTATAGGGATTAGTTGTACTATGAATATATTAGTTGTCATTTCCAATTCTCCTTTACCCAAGGGTCGTGACAGTTATGAGGATTAGGATCTCCGTGAAATACAGCAATACTATTTCCAGGATCAATATTAGGAGTTCCTATATTAGGAAAGTTTCTGCCACCGTTTGTTTTATCTAAGACAAGTCTTGGATTACCACGCATTTCCCATTTGTAACTTCTGATCCATTCATCTGGCCAAAAATCGTATCCTGAAGTGATTTTATGTTTCATCCAGTCCTGGTCACCATGCCATCGTTTTGAATTTGTTTTGATATCTTTTATGAAATCAGTATATACATGTGTGTGTTGTCCAGTTTCTAATCTAAACACACTAGAATTAAATTTTTTATAATCATGTATACGCATACGGTTAAAGTCTCTAATAATACAGAATTCACCTGGCTTGTATGTAAAAAGTTTATCTATATTGTCAAACACAATCATATCTAAATCTAAGAACAATAATGTACCTTGTACTTCTAATTCAGGATTAAAAAAGAATGGCTTGTACCACCATCCTTGTACATGTTTATTAACAGGTAAAGGTATAGTTTTTATGTTAGGATCAATATCAGTTGAATCTTCTGTAAAACATACAAAGTTATAATTAATTGTAAGATTACGTTTAACCATATTATAAAGATTATTTACATATTGTGCTGAATATTTTTTACCATATTTTAGACAACATACGTATCTTGGATTACTCATCAATAAACCTTGTTTTAGTCCATGTAAAGGGAGTAAAGATAGCACTGTTCGCGCCGTGTTCAGAACATTCTACAGACTCGACCCAACAGCGTCCATGTGACATTTCTTTTACTAGATTGTCAGCAAAGCGCCATGCATGTTCTGCAAACTTTTCTGCGCCGACACCATCTAGTTGTGTAATTTGTGCAAGACCTTTTGTTTCAAGTTCGAGCAAATCATCCTTCATTGGATCATTGATATCAATTACTGTCTTGTGATAAACG
>Ga0255769_10001767_pt1 | contig 24120 bp, 28 predicted proteins | sample 041ome_9_FD_179637 | JGI IMG/M metagenome (GOLD analysis project Ga0255769, IMG submission 179637) | Coastal salt marsh microbial communities from the Groves Creek Marsh, Skidaway Island, Georgia - 041413US metaG (version 2) | ecosystem: Environmental > Aquatic > Marine > Intertidal zone > Salt... | reverse complement strand
TTTTATTTTTTTCTTTTTTTCGATATAATCTGTAAGTTTTCGTGTAATTTGATTCATAATATAATCGACATGTTTTCCCCCCTTTGACGTACAAATACCATTTACAAACGATACTTGCATGAATTCATGTTTAGGTGAAAAGGCAATGGAATATTCCCAACGTTCATTAGGACTTTCATATACACGTTTATTTTCTCCTTTGGAACCAATATATAAATCAATATAATTTTGAAAATTTTTAACAGGAATAGTATTATCATTGAAATTAATTTTTATTTTTTTAACTGAATGGTCGGTAACAGCACCAATATCATACACACGTTTTTTTAATAGGGCCATCATATCCTCTGTAATACCTGGAATACCAAAGCGTTTAAAATCAGGAATAAACGAAACCTTGGTATATGGTTTAGCAGATTTACATTTAGTAATTTTGGGTTTGGAAATCACATCTAGATTATTTGAAAATTCTTGTGTATATTTTAAACCTCGGATATGATCGACTGTTTCAATGTATCCATAAGTAGACCATATTAATACTAATTTAAAACCAAAGCCGTTTTTACCACCAACAATGCGTTTTTCATCTTTGTTATAATTAGTTGATGTTCTCAAGTGACCGAAAATCATTTCGGGAATCCAAATATCATATTCTGGATGTTTTGCGATATCAATGCCATTTCCGTCATTATAAATAGTAATTTTATCATTTTCAATATTAACGCTAATTTGTGAAACGAATTTTTTATCAAGTATAGGGCTATGAATCATGCGAATAACGTGGTCGCGAGCATTCACGATACCTTCATCAAATAATTTATATAGCCCAGGAATATATTCAATTGTTTTATGTATAATATTATTAGCAGTGTCGTCATAAACCCATAAATCAGCATCAACATTTTCGACCGATCCAATATATGTATCCGGATTATCAAGAATGTGTTGTTTATCAGTCTTTCGTTGATACTGTTTAGCGAGTTCGGTGTCGTTTTGCTTGGTGGCGGCGGTGGATGGCATGATTATGATATATTATATATAATTGTTTTTAATTCCATTTATCAATCAATTTTACAATACCCCCCTACATGGGCTTTTACAAAAACCCACATAAATTCCACATTTATGAAATTATATATCAGTTCATAATATAGTATAAAATGCCATCAATGTTTGATATAAATAAATATTGTAAAGATAAAAATTGCGCTGCTTCAAAAGTAAGTTATAAAAAAATAGTAACCAGTGGAAACAATCCACAAAAAAGTTCAAAAATGCTATGTTCTGAATATGTTCGTAGTTTCCCTATTAAAAAGGATAGATAATATCTAGGAAAATATCTGCGTCCTATATATAATGGAAAAAATGGAAGGTGGATCGAATCGCAATAAAATGGAAGGTGGTTCAAGTCACGAAAAAACAGTTGGATCACGTGCTGAAGTGATGCATGGCACAGCATTACACACTTCTGGACGTTTAACAAAAAAAGATTTGAAATACAATAAATGGGGACGTATTGTTTCAGTAAAGAAGAGTGCTACAGCAAAGAAGGAACAACGTCTTAAAAAACATGGTTATACCGCCAAAAAAGGTAAATTCGGACCTGTCCGTATTAAAAATAAAACACAAAGAAAAGGTAAAAAAAGTGGTAAAGGAAAAAAGAATTAAATGAATAAAAATTGATTTAGAAGCATTGATAATATTATATCAAATAAATGATACAATATTATAAACCAAAGGAATTCTGATAAAGTTTGCGAATAATGATCTGTGCTAGTTCCTTTTTGATGAGACAATGTCATTCGAGTAGTTATCATAAAAAGTCGCGTAATAATACACAGCAATCGACATCAAATAGACGACGCGGTCGTGGAAAAGGTCGTAAAGAGGAATTAAAACCAATATTATTTACGATATATGACTATGATATAGACCATAGTATAATAAAACATATAAGAGGCTATACAAATCAACAAATAGACAAACCAACAGTGGTGAATGAAAATGTTATATACGGACGTTTTGTGTTAGAGGAAGAAAAACAGAAAATACATAAAATAATAAAAAAATACCATAATATTTATGACATAGGTACAAATGAAAAACGTATGGCTGAAATAGACGCAATTAAAAAAGAAACAAATTGGAAATTAAGAATATTAAACGATTTAGAGAAAGAAATGAATGCGTAAATACAAAAATACAAACATACTAATATACAAACAATGAGGTATATGGATTTTACATGTTTTTTATTAGAACATGTGAATTTGTAAAATAAAAAGCAAAATCTAAATGCTATTTACAAAAACATTACTATTGTCTTTATTCATATTTTTTCCTTGTGATATTTTGAAATATTTTGCAATAACAAGATTGGAATTTAATATAGACTTGATATCCATTACACTGAACCAATTATATTTATTACGTTGTAATATAGCTTCTGATGGGATATGAATACCGTACATATCGGGATTAAATTTGACATATGATTCACTCAATAAATCTTCAATCATAATTTGTTTTCCATCAGTATTCTTGATGCCTACAATGTCGCCGTCAAAAACAATAAGTTCGTTGTTATTTTTCATTTTTAACATATAATGTGAAAGTTTACCTATAAACTCATGTTCGCTTGTCATATGTTGTGTTTTTAAAATGGATTCATAGTATTCAATCATCTTTGAAATGTGTATGTTTTCTTTTGGTGAACCAAAAACGTTGGACCCTGGTATAAAAGAGGGTTGATTTTTAAATTCCAACATATTTGTACCATGGTTTTGCTGTTCGAAGCAAAATGGTATTTGTTGGGTTAGCATATAATTGTGTAATATATCCAAATTATTAATACATAAGAAGCTATTTGGCAAGATGATACCACCATAACTATATAATAATTTCATTAATCCGAGTTTCACATATATTTGTTTGTTGTCACCATGAAACAACGAAAAGTCAATATTCCATTTTGGTAGTAATTTTTTAAAAGATTTATCATCAATCAAACAAATATTAAAATCATTTCCGCAATTATTAATTACAGATTGTACGCATTCTACTAAATAGGGTTGGTTAATTTCTTTAGAATTTCTACTATGGAATGACGCCCATTTTCGCGAGTTAATTTCATAATTAGAATAAATCCATATGATAGGTCTTTTTTTTCCATCTAATTGGAAATCGTTTAATAGATATTTTCTAACCAATGAATAATCGTCGTCTTCATCTAATTCAAAATATTGTTTAACGCGATTAGAAAATAATGAAGCGAATAAAACAAGTCCAAATGGTAGTAAATAAGTTTGTATTTTTTTATTGGAAAACATTATTATATATATTAGTAATGTTATATTTTTATGTAAAAAAACATTATATTGATTACAAAAAAATATAATATGATGTTGTCGGTGAAATATTGTTATTATTCATATCCATAATATCAGTCAAAATAAATGTAATAATTAATATTATATTTTGAATTAACATATTTCATTTGTGTAGCATAAGAAATACAATTTGCTTTACATATATGTCTTAATATAGTGGTAAAAGAATTATAGGTAAGTTCTCGTTCTAAATACTTTCTTTTTGAACTATGATAATGTGATTCTAAAAATGTTTTAAATTCTGAATAACTATCTTGATATATCATTTTTTTAAATGCATTATTATCAAATAAAAAATATTTATCAGTCCGAAGGCAAATCGTTTCTAAAAAATTAAAAAAATCCAGATTTGATATTGGTGTTTTGAATACATTCATTAGATAAATATACAAAAGAAAATATATTTATATTGTGATATATATAGTAAATATTTTTTAGTTAATAATTATCTTTGGTAGTTAGCTTACAATATATAATTATTGTGTGTCATTATCATTTCCCATAAATATATTCCAATATTGTGAAAAATTGGAATAAAGGTGGAGACATATATTTTCATCTTCAGCATATTCTATGTCATTATTACGATTCATTTTATTAGAAAGAATATCACTAATGATTTGTTCTTCAGAACGATTAGATTGTGCCACAGTGTTTATATATTTTTTTATTTTTTCCAAATATAAGATACCATCCATATGTTCTTCTTGAGCGTGTTGAATCCAATCTAACAAGTTCAAATCAGAACGATCTAAATTAGTGCCATATTTATTTTGCCCTATTTCAGCACGTTGCGTAAATGCTTTCACAACACTTCGTACAACGCTATCATATTTATCATCAACAATAATAGCTTCGTCTCTTCGAGAATTCATAATGTGAAATTATTCAAAGTATATATATACTATTCAAATATATCTATAATATCTTTTGTAAACAATGTTAATTCAATTTTATTTTCATGAATAATATTTACAATTGTGATGTAATTGCATATACATTTAATGATTTGATATTTATGTTCTTCATCAATCTTGTTAGTGATTTTTACAAAATGAAAGAAGAAATCAAAAATATCAATAACAGAATAACCGTCATCATAAATATTATGAATACATTGTAAAGAACCTTGAAGGTCTTGTTTTTTTGCGATTTCAATATATGTTTCAAATTCATCCAAGTATATATTCGAACATATTTTCTTACACGTATCCGTATCAATAGAATCATTAAGTAAATAAATTTTTTCCAAATAATTAATAATTTGATGAATAGAATTATTAGTAATTTTCATAAGATATTCAATACTGTCAGCATCAATATTAATGTTCTCATTTACAATAATTTTGTTTACAATTTCGTTAATTTGTGGTTTTTGTAGATAATTAATTTTTATCAAATGTAATCGTGATTGAAGACTTTCAATAATCTTTTGTCCGTTACAGCATGAACTAACAAAATTTATATTATTACTATACTTATCAATATAATTTCTAAAAACTTGTTGACATTGATCGCTAATATTATCTAAATCATCAATAATAATCATTTTCTTTTTATTACGAATAGTGGATTTAGATTGGCAAAATATTTTCATTTCACTGCGAAAATAGTGTATTCCTTGTTCTTTAATATTGTTAATATATAAAATATTTGAACTGGGTATAGTTTGTTCTTCTGTAAGATTATAGTAATTACGCATAATAACATTTAATAATGATGTTTTACCAGTACTAGGTGATCCAATAAAAAGAACATTTAAATTATCAACTTGCATTAGCAATTCAATGGTTTGTTGTAAGTCATTGTCAAAATAGAAATCACTTAATACCTTGGGTTTATATTTTCTTAAAAAAGTTTTCATATAATTATCCATAAAAAATGTGTTTATACCCTTGAAGAATAATATTGTATAGAGATATACATAAATTATAAAAATGACATATTATGAGACACTTGGAATTGCTGAAACAGCAACAGCAAAAGAAATTAAACAAGCATATAGAAGTTTATCATTGAAATATCATCCCGATCATAATAGTAGTCCAGATGCGACGGAAATGATGTCAAAAATAAATGAAGCATATGAAATTTTAAAAGATGAAGGGAAACGTAAATTATATGACGAACAATTACACCCACAACCGTATACAGGACCGATGAAACATCCATTTTTTGATAGATCACCTCATTCTAGTTATGCGAATGATTTGTTTAACATATTTCATTCTAATATTTTTGATAATCTTCAAGGAAATATTCATGTGTTTCATAGTGATGGAAACGTAAATATTCATAGAACATTTAGACATATTAGAAAACCAGAACCAATAAAAATGGTATTAGTTATTACACTGGAAGAATGTTATAATGGTGTTCGTAAAGAAATAAATTATACGCGATGGGATGTAAAAGACAATGAAAAGATTGATGAAAATATAACAACTGTTATAGATATTCCCAAAGGTATGTATGAGAATGAATGTGTTATATTAACCAATCAAGGACATAAAATAAATGAGGAAGTTAAAGGTGATGTCAAAATAAACATTAAAATAGAGAACAAAACACCATTTAAACGGGTAGGTGACGATTTATATTTGAAAAAGACAGTTTCATTGAAAGATGCTCTTTGTGGAATTGATTTTGACTTTAACCACATATCAGGGAATAATTTATCATTGAAATCTTCATTACAAGATGAAACAAATATGGTAATATATCCAGGAAGTAAAAAGGTATTACCGAATTTGGGAATGATTCGTAATGGTAAAATGGGGAACCTAACCATTGAATTTGATGTAGAATTTCCAAAACAAATGTCAAAAGAAAAATTATTAAAAATACAGAGTATATTAGAATAAAATCATAATATTATGTTGTGAATACATAATATTAGATGTTTCGTTGTATGTTGTTTTGTGTGTGATGGGTTGTGTGTTGTGATAATTTTATGATTTGCCTGTGATTTTTCTTGCAGGTGTACCAGAATCCACGATATAAATTGTATTTTCGGTCATGATGATATATTCTGTTTCTGTGTTGAAAATTTTTGAAATAGGACTAGTATATTCTTCTTTGCTCTTGATTAATAATTTTTCACCATTATCACGAACACCAATGATAATTTTTTTATCAATGGAATCAATCCAATAATCAGTTTGAATTGGTTTATCTTCAACAATTGATAGACGCCAAGCGTCATTCCAAGTCTTTGTGCTAGGTAATTTGTAATTATTACTTTGCTGTTCACCGACAAATGAGCTCATTGGGTATATTTTATATAATATATTTATTAAAAATGCCTTTAAATTAAAAAATATATAATTAATAAATATATGACGCTCAATTCAACTGAAAGTTCTCAATTTGTTTCTATATTATCAGAATATTTCAAATCAATTAAAACAAGTCCACTGTGTAGTAAACTAGAGAACAATTTAGATATACTAAATACTGGTTTTAATACGATATTAAATGTTTATAATTATTCAAAAGAACTATTTAAAAACGGAGAAGAATTGGCGTGTTCCCAACAAGCACATTATTTTTATGTGGAATACATAGAACAAATATATAATACGAATTTAAATTATGCACTTAATCATAATGATGCTGTAATATTTGTATATAAAAAAACCCTATTTGATTTGTATACAAAAGCAGAAAATATTTCTGGTTACATAAATACAGGATTACAAACAAATGATATCAAATGTCAAACAGCAAGTATGGTAATGTATTGGGAAAATTTAGGATTAAATATAGAAGATCACGAGCATATATGTAATTATTATATCCCCAAATTTTTAAATATGAATGACGAGCTATTAAAACAGGCGAATCATTGTTTATATATGATAAAATCAAGTATGAGATTAACATACAATGAATATATAGAGTTACTAGATAACATAGTCACCAAATTTGAAAAAAATATATCAAAAAAAACACAGAACTACAATAATGATTTTGAAACACAATTACTACTTTTTTATATGTATAAAAATGACATTGATACGTTATATCAAAAAAATGATTTTGAAAATATTGTTTCCGTGATACATGATAATGTTTTATGTTGTTGATATAAATCCATTTATTTACTTTTTATAGTTTCTATAAAATAATTATAATCAACATTTATTTTCTTTTTTCTTACTTTTGTTATTTCCTTTTTAATGAATTTTTCCTTATTTTTGATACGGATACTGTTATATTCAGTAAATAACATATTGACTATAAAATTATATACAAAACGCAAAATTAATTCGTTACAATTACCTACAATCAAACAGCTACCAGTACGGAATAACATGAACGATATTTCCGAATATTTTTTACTTAACATGATATCATTTGTTGTCATGTTGTTATCATAATTAGATATTCTGCCATCTTGTTCTTCATCTGATTTTTCAATATTGTAGTAATATTTACATTTAACTCCCGGATAACTACATGGATCAAAAGATACATCCAAACCATATTTCGGACTTTTAAGTATATTAAATAAAATATCCCTGTTTATATAAAATCCACAATTGAAATTAGAATTAATTAATACATTATGTTCTACATCTTGATTAATAAAAGCAAGTGGTTTATCAATATATATTTGTAAACGATTTATAATTTCATATTTTACATGATCCAATAATTCGGAATCTACTATACCGGGAATTTCTAATTTTCCGGTATTAAACACTTTTACATGCATTTCTTTATACTCATTTTTAAAGAAACGGAGAGTAATTGCGAAACAATTATAAAACGCATTTTTATTTTTAACCTTTGTTGTAATGATGTCTTTTTTAGATATTCCAATTGTAAGTTTTCGTTCATCCTTGAATTTAATACGTCGCGCTTCCGGATTATTTATCTGTTTAATAATTACTTCATTATAATAACGTTCATTCAATAATTTTCGTTTATATTCTTCATATTCCTCCGGTGTATTAGATACAATTTTTATCTGTTTTTTTAAAATACCGTCGTTTTTATCCATATAATGGATAATTGGTAACTTCCAAAATATCTTATAAATATCAATTGGTTGATTCAAATATAATACCTTTGTATTGGTTGATATGTTTAATTCATCACAGATTGAACGATCAGGTAAAATATCATCCATATTTTTTTCCAATTCATCATTGTTTATATTATCTTCGAAACTACAATCCGGGTTTTGTAAAAACATTTCCCATTCATCGTTTATATCCATTTTAATATATTATTATTTTAATATAAATAAGTCTATAATTTCTTTATATTAATTTTATAATTCAATTTTCATTATCCATTTTCATTACATGTTTCATTATGATAATACTGAATTGTAATATTAAATGTTCGTTTTTAACATTTTGTGTATGCATAATTTCTGAAATATCATTCAATAAATATTTATTAATTAGTTCCGTTTTATATTTTATGATATAATTAAAATATTCTTTAATAAGATCCAAAATATTCGTATTATATAAAATTGACATTTTATAAATAAAACTGATTATATTTTGTGATGAAGCATCTGGTTTACAATCATGATGTTCTAAAAAATAACAATGGATTTTTTCATATGCGGAATCATCTACAATGTTGTAATTATTATTCCAATTGAACTGATTTAATTGAATATAATTAATCATTGAACGAATATCGGAACCAAATTTATATTGTATACGTTGTATTGTATCATCCGTAATTTTCAAATTCTCATTTGTGACAATATCTTTTAAATAATTGTGTATTTTTTCATTTGGCAATTTATTAAAACGAATACATATAAACTCATTTTTAAGAGACACATCTATTTTACTAATATAATTACAAATTAAACAAAAACGTATATTATTGTTTACAAGTTGAAGTAAATGTTTTAATGCTTGTTGAGCGTTTTTCGTCATATAATCAACCTCATCTAATATTACGAATTTATATCCTTTGTTATAAATACCATTTGAACTTACAAACTGTAATATTTGATTACGTATAATATCAATACCGCGATCATCTGATGCGTTTAAATGTATTACTGACGATTTATAATTTTTCATATTATTATTCTTAAAATAATTATCAACCAAATTCATAATGGAAGTGGTTTTACCAGTTCCAGGAGGTCCATAAAAAAGCATATTAGGGAAATGACTGGTTTTCATCACATTTTTAAAAATTGATTCATTTACATCATCTAATATAATATTATCAAAATTTGTTGGTCTGTATTTTTCGACCCAAGGTATTGTTTTAGATATATTCATTAGTTGTATATATCAAAATAATATCATTGTTTTAAGTATATTTAATGAATATTCAAAAACATAAAAATGTCGGGTATTTAGAATTAATATTTGGACCCATGTTTTCTGGTAAAACAACTACATTAATACAACGTTATAAGCAACACAGATTATTAGGACACGAAATTTGTGTTATAAACTATTACAAAGATACGCGTTATCATGACACTAATTTGGTTAATCACGATGGAGTAAATATAGAATGTATTCAAGCGATTAATATACAAGATGTTTTGAATAATTGTAAGGATGACATAAAAAAAGCAGATGTGATTATTATTAATGAAGGACAATTTTTCGATGACATATACGAAACTACTATTAAATTGGTTGAAAAATATAAAAAATGTGTGTATGTATGTGGATTAGATAGTGACTTTAAACGCAATAAATTCGGTAGATTATTGGATCTAATTCCGTTTTGTGATAATATTTTTAAATTGCAATCTTTGTGTATGAATTGTAAAGATGGTACAAAAGCATTATTCTCAAAACGTATTACCAACAATGAATCTCAGATAGTAATTGGTTCTGATAATTATATTCCAGTGTGTCGAAAGTGTTATCTAATGTTTTGAAAAGCAAACAATACAAAATACTCATACGAACATATACTCCATATTTAAATTGTTTGAAATATACACTGCGTTCATTTGTATCATTATAGCATGGTAATTCGTCCATTCTAGGAAATGGATTCATAATAATCGCATTTTTTTTCATTCGCCCAACTATATCATTGGATAAAATATATTTAATATCTATTTGTTTCAACGGATATGGTGTTATATACACAACATCATACAAATGTATATTAGTGTAATCGTTTATATAATGTCGCTTATCGTTTTTATTTGGTTGTGAATATGAATAATACTCCACTTTTACATTTACATATAATTTCAACAGTGTTTCTAGCGAATGAATGGTTTGCGATTTTGTAATGTCACCTACTAATAATATTGTAATGGGTTCTTCTTCAATATTGAAATATTTTGAAATAGTATACAAATCCAATAATGCTTGTGTAGGATGTTCTCCATTCCCGTACCCAATCCCATTCCCAGCATTTATAAATGCTTTTTTTATTATTTTTGATATTTCATATTGTAATGTGCTATCATTATGTTGTAATGTAATGATATCTCCCAATTGTTCTAATAATTTAACTTTATCATATACATTATCATGAGAAGACGTAATCGTATTAATTACTTGTCCTCCTAGTTTATACATTGCGGTTTCAAATGATAACATTGTATAAGAATTAGATTCACTAAAAATATTACATAATATTTTACCTTTACAATCGTCATGTATTTTATCATCATTGTGTAAATAATAGTCTGCTTTATTAAATATAGTATGAATAGACGTTTTTGTAATTTTAGTGCAATTTAATAACTTCATATATTATTGAATAAAATATATATTTAAATAACTTAAATATCATTCTATTTAACTATGTATATCTTACAAACCATTTAAATATGGAAGAACCGCAAATCGCAAAAAAACGCGGAAGAAAAAGAAAAGAGGACAAGCTCAAAGAAGAAAATACAGAAGAACCAATAGCGACGGGACCCAAAAGAAGAGGTCGTAAACCAAAAGGAGGAAAAATTATCACAAAAGTTGAAGACATACACGAACACGCAATTACTAATAGTAATATTATTTTGCATTTAAAATGTAATTCGTTAGATGTTGAGAAAGATATAAATACGAATGAATTGATAAAATATGATCCTAGTGTACCACCAAATATTAAAAGTTATTACGAAGACAATAATGATTACAGTATTTATAATGAAGATAATGTTACAAAAAATAATCCATATAACGATGAAACAGTATGTAGTATTTGTAAAAACAATAGTAGTTCTGTAAATAATAATTTGGATGGAATAAATATAAACGAGGTAAATGAAAAATTAAAAAATTTGAAAATTCAATTGTATAAAAATAATGTTAATAAAAAAAGCGCGTGTTTTTGGTGTACTTGTTCGTTTGATACACCAACATGTTTTGTTCCAAATGTTATTTCAGAGGATGTTATTTCCGGTTATGGTTCATTTTGTAGTCCTCAATGCGCGGTTTCATATTTATTTAAAGAAGATATCGATGACGCAGTTAAATTTGAACGATATAAAATGATAAACGAAATATATGGAAAGGTGTATAATTACACGAAAAATATTAAACCTGCCCCTAATCCATATTATATTTTGGATAAATTTTATGGTTCATTGACAATACAAGAATATCGTAAAATGTTGGGTTCGGAACATTTATTAGTAGTCTTGGATAAACCAATGACGCGTCATTTACCAGAATTACACGAAGATAACGATCATTTTGTAAGTGGTTTATATGGATCCGAAACCAAAGAAGAAAAAAATCATAATACAGGAAAATACAAAGTGAAACGTGAAAGTGAAAAGAAAAAAGGTCCAAGCAAGAAGGAATTAATCAAAGAACATTTCGGATTGTAAATATATTATTGTAATGCGATGTCTAATATTACAATAATATTGGTAATAACATAAATATTATATGTATTATAATGTATAATGTCTTCAATTATTTCATGTTATATTATGGGTGGTTTAGGGAATCAATTATTTCAAATATTTACGACAATTGCTTATGGTATAGAACATTCCAAGAAAATCGTTTTCCCTTATAACGACATTAGTCCAAGTTCAGTATTACGATATACATTCTGGGATACCTTTTTAAAATCGTTATTGTTGTTTACCACAAATAAAAATAAAAGCATTGAAAATAATTATTTATATAATCTACCGCGTATAAAAGAAAAAGGTTTCTCATATACAAAAATACAAAACGTAAACCAAGATGTCATGTTGTTTGGATATTATCAAAGTTATAAATATTTTGATAGATATTTGCCTACTATATTCAATATGTTAAGAATAAAAAAACAACAAGAAGATGTATATGAAAAATATTCCAATTATTTCAATAATAATATTGGTGAAACGTGCGGTATACATTTCCGTTTAGGTGATTATAAAGACATACAAGATTATCATCCAATTATGCCATATGAATATTATAATAATTCTTTAAAATATTTAACTTCTGTAAAGCATATTACACGAATATTATACTTTTGTCAGAAAGAAGACAACATTATTGTTGATAAAAATATTGAAAGATTACAAAATATTAACCATGATATTGAATTTGTAAAAGTAAGCGATGATATTCCCGACTGGTGTCAGATGCTATTAATGTCTTTATGTGACAATCAAATAATAGCGAATAGTTCATTTAGTTGGTGGGGTGCTTATTTATGCAATAAAGAACGAAATGAAGTATATTATCCGTCTGTTTGGTTTGGACCAAAAAATCAAATGGAAACACATGATCTGTTTCCTAATCATTGGAAAAAAGTGTTTGTGTAAAAATTGATTCTGAAATATTAATCTATAAACAACATAAATACTTTACATATTATTGATATAATGAATCAAACTCTCATTGAAGCATTGGTGAATGATCTACCATTTGTGCGTAATTTACATTCTCGTATTGAAAAATTAGAACAGAAAAACAATAAATTAAAAGAAAAAAGAAATTTATATAAAAAGAAATATAACGCAATTGTATCTATTTTACATGATTATCCTAGTATTATGAAACAGCGCAAACAAGAAGTAATTGATTTGACATTAGATGATTGTGATATAGATGAAGAGATAGATTTGAAAAATAGTATAATTGATTTTACAAATAGTTTAAATATAGTTAAAACCGACATAAATGAGGTAAAGGTAAAATGTGAGTTTGATGAAAATGAGGTTGAATTATGTAAAAATACAGATTGTGTTGCTGAATTAGATGATGAAAATATTGAAAAATGTAATATTTGTGATGGATATTATAAAGACGATGGATTAAATGATATCCTATTTATTGAAGAAGAACCGAATAATACAAAGGGAACTTGTGATCTCTGTAAAAATACAGATAATATCGTCCAAATGAAGAATACCGGGCAATATATTTGCCAAAACGCTTGCGATGAAGAGGAAGACGAACAGGAAGAGGACAGGTTTTGGACTGAAATAGAGAAAGGAGATTTCGTGAAAAAAGAAGAGGAAGCCGAAGTAGAAGCCGAAGAGGAAGCCGAAGAGGAAGCCGAAGCCGAAGAGGAAGAAGAACAAGAGGAAGAAGAACAAGAGGAAGTAGAAGAAGAGGAAGTAGAAGAAGCCGAAGAGGAAGCCGAAGAGGAAGTAGAAGAAGCCGAAGAGGAAGAAGAACAAGAGGAAGAGGAAGTAGAAGCCGAAGAGGAAGTGGAGGAGGAGGAAGAGGAAGATGGAGAGGTATTTGATATTATAATTAATGGTAAACATTATTATGTTGATGATGAAATAAACGGAAACGTTTATGAATTTTTGGAAGATGAAGACGTAGGAGACTGCATTGGAAAAATGGTAAAGGGAAAATTAATTCTACAAAAATAAAAAACAAATACAAGATATAACATATTTTTTACACGCACACACATTTATACAGAAAGAATTTTTTGATAATTTTCCATTTTGTCACAATATACGGATATATGCTTTGCTAATATTTTTTTCATTGATTTATATGAAAATCCTTTACATTCACTGTAATAATAATCGCGTAATATACAACGTGTCACAGATATAATTTTATTTTTATAATCATCAATCATTGTTTTATATATATTTATATCATCATTCATTTTATCTTTTGCCTCATATTCAAAAATAATATCGAAACTGTCTATTTTCATATAAGGATTGGATAAGATGTCAAATAAGTCCTCGTCGTCTGTTAGATATTTTTTTATACTATTATTACCAATATTCGCAATAATAGTATTTATATTTTTCTCGATCTCTGTATTAGTAGGTGCCATTATTTAATAATAATTATTGTTATGTATTCATTAGCTATTTAATTCAGATTCAATTTTTTCGTTTTGTTCTTCCTTTTCTGTGGAATCAATCGTCGTGTACGATTTGGATATCCTCCTTTTTTAAAATGATTAAGCATATTTGTATATATAATTTCCATAAATTCATGGATAATTATTTCCTTTTTCAGTGTATTAATACTGTCACGTGATTCAGATGGATTATTTTCTTTATTTATAACCCTTTGTTTATCAGCTTTTATCTTGATTTTTGAATCATCTATTAATTTGGTGATACCAATTCTAATCTCATCTATTTCTGTGTCATCTATATTTTTGGTAAATATTGATAATAAATCCTTATAGTCTGGTTGTTTATGATTCATTTTGAAAAGTGTATTAGCATCATTATTTGCACGTGTTAGTTGATTATATTCTTGTACTTTGTTTTCAGCGTCTTGATTCACAAACTGACTAAAAATATATGTTAAATCACTGGAATTATTTTTGTCACGATAATTACTACTATCTGTATCAGTCCTTCGTTTATTTTGGTTTTTATCATCATCATTATTTTGAACCTGAATTGACTTACCAGTTGATTTTGAATATAATGCGGAACGTTTCAATTGTGCGTTCCAATTTTCAGTTCGATCTTTAAATGACTTTGCTATTAATAATTTTTCAAATAATTCGCCCAAATGGTTATCAACGTAGTTACAAAAAATTTGTGATTTATTTTTATCATTTATCTCTCCTTCAAAAAAATCAATTAATAGATATATTTCACGGTATGTTGTATTGCCTTCTTGTGATATAGTTGTACCAACATCCAACAATGAATTATAATCATTTATATTTGTGTTGGATTTACCAATAATAAAATGATTATACATAGAATCCATAAAATTAAAAAACTTTTTTATTTCTGCATCTACATGGTCGTCGCCAATATTGCTTACGTTTGAACTACTATACAAATTATTAAATAAATCTTGTAATTCAAAATTACTTGTTTGATATTTTGGATTACTGCGATTTGTTTTACTATATTCTCGTATAATAGAATTCATTGAATTATAATATTCACGAGACACGTTTTGTTTTTTAGCACGCATATATTGTTGTAAATTATTAATATTTAATTTATTATATTTGTCAATATATTTCATATTTTCTTTTATTTCTGTTATTTTTTCATACAAGTCTTTAATCTTTCCAATTAAATTTTTATACATGCCTTCATTAACATAATTTACAGGATGCTCTCCTGACTTTAAACTTAAAAGTTTAATAAAATTAATCTCATAATCCTTATCATCTTTATTTTTAACTGATTCTATTTCATCACGTTTGTGTTTTATTAGTCCAGTTTTTGTTATCCCTTTTGCTTTAGCTTGTTCTAATGCAGCAGCCAAAAAATTATCCAATTCAGCAATTTTTAAATCCATATTTTTTGTATATGTTGCGATTAATCCCCGATTTTCGTTGATATAATTTTCTATAAAATCCTTGATATTTGTATAATCGTTTCGTAGTTTCCAATATGTCGGATTGTTTAATAAATCATTCAACCAAATATTTTTACGAACCGTGTATATTTTTCCACCCGTTTTAACATATGAAAAATTTTTCTTTTGAAGTGGATTTTGAAAAGCGGATAGCATATTTTGTCCTATTCCTCTATTACCAAGAATATAGTAGTTATATGAATCTTTAATATCATTGTTAATAGGGAAATTTGTCGGGAATAATAATTCAATCATCAACATTATATTCTGATATTCATTGTCTTTCAAAGATTTCAAATAAGTTTCGTTCTTTTCGTCTTTACTTATATCCCTAGAACCACTACGCATTAATATATCTACAAAAACTGATTTATTAAAAAAGAATTCATAACGTCTATGCATTTCTAATGCTAATAACATATTTCGTGGGTACAATATTTCTGATGTAAAATAAGGATAAGTATTAAAAGGTTTTGTATTCTTTTCACTATCAGGAAAATATACATTGCTATTCGTAAATTTAAATCCAGTAGTTTTCCCATTAGAATCAGTAATATTACTATCAATTCTTATTATTAATTCTTGAACTTTAAAACTTGCCATTTATGATAATAAGATATATATTGTAATTATATCTTATTTTGAAATATCTAATTGGAAATTTTCACATTCTTTCCCATTTTTTTCGCCTTTTCGATTATTTTCTCCGCTTTTTCAATTTCCTCGGGTGAAATCTCACCGTCGCCATCTAAATCTAAATTGATGTGATAATCTTGAAACGATTCAGGTAAACAACAGAACATACTATTTTCATTTAATATATATTCCGTAAATATAACGAATAATAATGTAATGAATAATGCTACATAAATGTCACGTGAACCCATCCACGCAATTGCAAATACCAATATCTGTTTACTAAATGTATGTTTTAAATAGGATTCCATACTTTTACTTAATTTAATATTTACAAAACGAGAAGCAATATTCAAAATAATAATCATTATCCCAGCGAATATTTTACTATTATTGAGAACTTGTACTTGGTCGTTGATTAATGTCAACCATGTTTTTTCTAATTGTCTTTTCATTTATAATACAATCATAAAAAAATATAGGGTCCAAATTTATTCATACAAGACCTTTGGTATCAATTTCTGAAACGTATCCAATTTATTTTTAATAATGCTGTATTTAATGTTTTCTGTTGTGTTGTTTTCAAAGTTTTCTGAAGTATTTTTATCGCCCTCGTCGTCTTTTGTAGGTAATAATAATTCTTCCAACTCTTTTTGTGCTTTTCTCTTAATGGATTTACTATAATCTTTTGATTCAATAATTTTTTGTAAGACTTCAATTCTGTTATTCTTTTCATTTTCATGTTGACGAATTTTTTCCATCTCCATTTGATGTGCTTGTTCTTTTTCACTTTGTTTTATTTTTTCCATTTCCAATTCATATGTTCTCTTTTTGTCTTCTTCGTTATTTTGTATTTTTTCAGCTTGCATTTGCTGTTCTTGAATATCTTCTAGTGTTTGTGATTCAATACCTTCTTTGATTTCAAAACTGTAAAAATCAGTTTCATTGTAATATAATATAACTAACGTACAAACAAATAGACCAACATATTTATTAAAACGAGCATAAAAAATAATAATAATAATTGCTAATAACTTTCCTAAACTTGTGTGAGACAATTGAATAAATTTTTTTGAAAAGCTTAACAATAGAAGTAATATAACCATTGGGATAAATTCAGCAATCATTTCCATTTTTGTATAATATACATACTTTTGAGAACATAATTTTTGTTATTTTTAACTATTTTTGAAAAAATAAATTCTATGGAGTTTTTAAGTAATAAAATGTCATTATTAAATAGTGCTTCCGCGTGGAATCATACAGAAAAAAGAAAAAAAATACCATCTATGAAAAAACCATCACTTAATATGGATAATAATAGTCAAGAGAATACATTAATGATTGAGGGATTTAAAACAAATATTCCAGGAAATATTGAAAAAACACAAAAGGATTTAGAAGAACGTAATAGTAAGGTTCACGATTTGATTGATAAATTGACAAGCGAAGATGATGGAAATAGTGATGGAAATAATTTAGAGAATTTTAATCCTTTACCAAAACCCAATATTCATGTTAAAAAAGACCTACCTCCAATTCAACAAAACAATTTAGAATATAATCCTAATCAACATCAAGTATTTAGCAGTTATAACAAAATATACAATGGTGAAATGGTATATAACAATGAATCTAAATACGCACCTCATATCAATAAAATATCAAAAAGAATGGGTATACCAGTGAATTCAAATGATAAATTGATGGAAAAACTCAATTATATGATTCACATGTTAGAACAACAACAACATGAAAAAACGGAAAATATTACAGAAGAATTTATACTTTATTCCTTTTTAGGAATTTTTGTAATTTATATAGTGGATTCATTTTCAAGAACGGGTAAATATATTCGTTAAAATAAAACATTTGTTAGCATAATTTTACAGGTTATTAGTGTAAAATTATGAATCGAGAATCTGTTGAAATCCATAAATAACATAATATCGTGAGAAATTGGATAAACAACAACAATAATTACAGACATATCTATATTTTTCTTTAACTGAACGAAAAGCGTTTTCTGTAATGAAATGAGTAATATGTTTTACTTTAGGGTAATCAATAGAAAGATATAATCGGAGTCCAGTATCATTAGCTATATCTTTTAGAAATGTATTATATTCTTTTAGATAATGATGTAGGTATGTTAAAACATGTATACTTTCAGCACGAGGTATTATTTGTATTGTTAAGAAACGATGTATCCTATACATTTTAATTTTGTGTGACACTAGATTTGACACTACATTTTCGTAAAACATGTGACTCCAGTAATATGACATTATTTGATTCATAATTTCAACCGGGAATATAGCGTTTCCAACATGACTCATTGTTATTATATTCAAATATAATATTTTTATGTCAATAACTCACATAACAATTTCAACTGTCGATATCCAATAAATCAACACTGGATAATAGAAATGCTATTGTATCATTACATAAATACTTTGCGTTCTAATTGTTTATAATCGCGATCATTTTGCAAAGGACGTTCCATTGGTGTAACTAATGTGCTTTGATCTCTGATATAATTAACATAAGCTACAGATTCATTATATACATTATTTACGGCATATTCAAGAACAAGATCATTTAAGCGTTTAATTTGTCCGGTAACATCTTGGGGATAATTTTCGGCATATTGTAAAAATATACTTCGCATAATTATTTTAATATTTTCTATATTTTGAGGTGCTGGTATAATTTCACCTTTAGAGCGTTCATATACGCCTGCGCGAATACCATTTTGAATGATTTGAATATTCTTTTCACTAAAAAATGCTTTAGATAGTATTGATGATTCCAAATTACCTGTTAGAGCTTCACGATATTCGGTTGTTTTATTTTTAACATTGATTCTTTCCTGCATGTCAAAAATTGCGGTTTCTGAAGGTTCAGCAATTTGAACTCTTCCATTATACTTTTCTACATTTTCGTCTAATATTTTATATGTTTCATTAAATGGAACATGTGATAAAGATGATGGTATCATTTGTAATATAAATTACAATAAGAAATAAATATTCTAAATATTTAGAACAATGATAAACTTTTCTTCCTTTATAATATAATGGAAACTTTTTATATTGTCGTATTAACTGTTGCTATTGGATTATTAATTCTTATATTAACATATATTGGTGTATATGTATTAGGAAAACCAAATGATAAACCATATCCACCTGTTAAGAATCAATGTCCCGATTATTGGGAAATAGATGAATCAACACAAAAATGTAAAGTGCCTGATGGTTCACATAAAAATGCTGGAAATATTTATGATAGTAGTAACTCTTTATTATTGACAGACACAAATACACCTGGAATTACCAGTGATAGAAAAGCAATTGATTTTGAAGTGTCAGGATGGAATACGGATTCATCAACAGCACGTTGTTATCAAAAAAAATGGGCGAATAGTTATAATATAATATGGGATACAGTATCCAATTATAATAGTTGTTAAAATCATTGTTATGTATTATGCAAATACGTATTACCCATATAAAATAATATATCACAGCTTTGTCATATATTATTTATCCAGTATTCAACAACGTAATTATACGTTATATGTTTTGACCGAATTTTTTTGGAATATATATGTTTCTAAATTAGATAATGAATTTTTACTTGTATTTAGAATATGACGAATTGGATTTACGTCATCTATTACTTCAATAATCTCATTTTCCATATTATATATTTTTTTGTGTAAAACGTATATTTGTTCGGTATACATTTTCATGGCATTTATTAAAAATTCCCTATTATTTGTTTGTGAATATTTTTGTAAATACACATTAAATTCTTGTGTTAGTTCATGGACTTCAACTAAATATTTGTTAATCATGGCACTTTTCTCCGTATTGTCTACAATCGCGTTATATTTATTTAAATAATTGACATATTCATTGGTATATTCTTCAAAATCTTCAATATATTGTTCGTATTCTTTAACGCCTGTTTGTTCGTCAATATAATCAAATAGTATATCCATTTTATGCTGCATAATTTTCTTTTTAACATCCAATGCTTCAGATTTAAAGACATCCAATATTTCTCTTATTGTAGTATAATCACCTTTTATGAGTTCTATATTTAATCCACAAGGATCTGTATTACTACCACAAGTCGCTTTATACATTTCGGAATTTTCAATAAACGTTATACCTACGTTTCGTTCACACTTTACACAATTACCAACTAAACTCTTTGTTTTTAAATAGAATTCTTTTTTACTCATTTCCTTACGTTTCATTTTTTTAAACATTTTTAATTTATGAGAAAATACTGACATTTCATAATGTTTTCTTAATCTGAAATATTCATTCAAACAAGTATTATAATCGTATTTTTCTTGTTTTTCACGTTTTTCAGTAGGTATAGATGTTGTATTACGATATTCAATAGAAGAATTATGTTCGCTTATAAAATTTACTATTGAATCTGGATAATTATCAATAACAGTAATTGAATTATATGATATGTTTAAATCTTCTAATTTTTTTACATTATGTAAATCTAAATATGTAATTTTATTATTAGAACAGTTAAATGTTTTTATTAATGGTGGCAAATAATCTAATTTTGTAAATAGATTGTGAGATATATTTAATTGTTCCAGCAATTTAAGTTCAGATAAATCCAACGTTTCAATGTAGTTATGATTTATATCTAAAGACGTTAAATTCTTGGGTAATTCATTTAAAGATGTTAATAAATTATTACCAATTGCGATATCAACTACACTAGCGGGTATGTTTTTCAAAGAGGTAATATTACCAGGTTTAAATGAAATTTTTTTTATTTTCAAACTGGATAAACCATCCAAATCAATATCCCCATTTAACTCCTGTTGAACTAAAAAATCTGTTTCGAGTTTATTAATATTTTCTATTAGACCATCTATTACGTTTTGAGCTGTATTATTATCCGAAATAATTTGTTTTCGTTGTTCTTCAATAATATTCATCTTAATATATGTGAATATATGTTTGTATATAGTAAAATCATAATAAAATATCTATAAATCATTTTTCTATTGATAATCGTGAATTGTGGATATTGGAGGAAGCGATGTAATTTGTGCTTTTTCAAATTGCTCTTCTTGTAAAGCGCGTAATTTTGATAAAATATGTTGTTTTTCTTTAAATGAACGGATTGCTTTTTCTTCATCACTGATTTTTCCTTTATATAAATAATATAATGTCACTGTAACACCTATACAAAAAGTAATAAAAATACTAATATTAAAAAGATTCGTATAATTTTTCATTTTATTGTCATGCATTTCCATTAATGAAGATTTTATATAATGTTTACTATTTGTATCAATAAGATTCGGTAACATTTATAATTATAATTTAATATATTTATAAATAATATTTTTTTTACTAATAATAAGCTAAATAATATAGTATTGCCAAATAAGATAATATTCCTATGATGATTGAGACCAACCATATAGGTACAACTGTTTTGTGTCTGTATCCAACACCAAACTCTCTGTAACTACCATCATCATTATATATCAATGATGGTTTTATTTGATGAATTATAAAAAATATTGTCATGTATAAAACAATAGCAACGAAAATTTTATTTTGAAGAATAAATGAGCGCATTATTTAATATATAAATACAAATAAAATCAACAAATAATATTAACAAATATAATCATTATGATTTATTCTTCATTATCTTCTGGGTAATAATTGCCATCATAATAATCTTCTCCCAAATGTGAAATATCTTGTGCTTCATTATCGTACATTTGTTCGTTTAATTCTTCGTCATGTTTTTCTAAATCTTCTACTCTATATACATTTTGAATCATTGACATGGCTATGGCACCTTCTCCGATGTCCTCATCTTGTGCGACTTCTCTATCAATACCCTGAATAATTTCGCGATTTATTTTTTTCATTTCATTATCATATGTATTTTTATCGTAATTTATCATACCCTTTTGAATACCAGCATTCCACATACCCAACTTATACTGTTTATGTGTATCTTCAATCTTTCGCAATTCTATACTCATTTTACCCAAGTATTTTATTATCTGTTTCTTCTCATAATCTTTTGAACGTCTCGTTTTATTAATTATACCGTCATAGCTGTAATTTATCATATTTTTTTCTTGTCGTTTCGTTTTAAGGATAGCTGTTAATATTTTACCCACATTCTTTTTCATCGTTTGTAATACACCAGTATTTATTTCAATTTCTTCTAAATCTAACATATCATCAGCGTATTCTTCTTGTAATTCATTACTTGATGTAAGAGTATCTGAATTAGTATTCTGTTCTTTATTCCTTTTTCTTATTAAACTCTTTTTATATTCTACTTCTATTTGTATCATATCTTCATTATCAGTGAGAATAATATATTCATACAATGTTGAAAAAATACAATAGGTTAAAAATAATTCCTGACAACGCTTATCCATAAAACTGTAATTATCACCATAATCATCATATGGAATCAAATTACATAAAGTGTAAATTTCACGTATTGTTTCCTGTATTCTTGTTAAATATACATACATAGTTGAATTCTTTTCATGAATATTAATATCCACGTCTTTTAAATATACAAATTCATCCATGATTATCTTTTTCAAATCATTGTTATGACTATCTGATAAATTCCAATGTTTATGAACTGTTCCGAAATTTTTACCACTGCATAATAATTGTGGAACCAATTTCGTAATATAATAAACAAAATTAACTAAATAATTTGTTTTATGGAAATTATTTTGTAATGACGATTCCCAGTCTTTTCCATCTTTCAATGATAGTAAGAAACTATTTATATTATTATATTCAGACCTTTTTAAATTACAATATTGTTTGATAAAATTATCAACTACTACGTGCATTTTTCCAATTGTCATCAATAAATAATTTTTAAGATTATCTAAATTTTCAGTACTATCTATTTTTAATTCATTTTTATTATATTCTTCTATCACACGCTGTAATAATATTAATAATGGTTTTTCAAATATGGGATTTTCTTTAGATTCCAAATCCGTTAACATTTGCGATAAAGACGGAACGAAATCGTATTCACTTGTAATGGTTGTCTTGTTGATATTTTTACCATTTATTAATTTCATCAAATTAAACAACGATTTTATATCATAATTTTTACCATTGCGTTTTAATACTGCTATTTTTTCTTCAAGATTATAATCTTTATTATATGATTTAGGAACTTCACCACAAATGCTTTGATATTCTCTTAATGAATTTTCAACTTTATCAAAATTACAATAATGAATAATATACGCATATATATTTTCTTCCAAATGTCCTACGGGCATTATTGGAACAATA
>Ga0255769_10001758_pt1 | contig 24197 bp, 38 predicted proteins | sample 041ome_9_FD_179637 | JGI IMG/M metagenome (GOLD analysis project Ga0255769, IMG submission 179637) | Coastal salt marsh microbial communities from the Groves Creek Marsh, Skidaway Island, Georgia - 041413US metaG (version 2) | ecosystem: Environmental > Aquatic > Marine > Intertidal zone > Salt... | reverse complement strand
AAAGTATTCTTCAGCAGTCCATCTTGATTCAACTGCTCCGTGTTGTGCATCGCTGAATGCGTTGCGGATGATTTCCCCCTCTTTCTTAAGGTGTTCCTCTGTAAAACTTATGGCATCTTCAAATGCTTTTGCTCTGCCTTCATAATACTCTTTATTGTTAGGGTATATTTTTTCCTTCTCAAATGCTGTATCTCTATGGATTTTAAGCACCTCAATCAACTCTTGTATTGGTGTTTTCATCTTCCCTGTTGTTTCAATTTTGAATTTCATTTCTCTTTGGTGTTAAAGGTTATTGCGTATTGCGATTTGAGATATTGTCACACTTTTGGTTTGTTTTTGTGACGGTTGTGGCTCATCTCTCTTTGGTGTTAAATCGCATCGTTAAGGGCTTATTTGACACTTTGTGGTGTTTTTATCTTACACTTTGACTGAGTGGGGGAGACGGCTTCCATCATCCATTAAATCCACCGCCTCCCAACAACCTACTCATTTTTGTGCTTTAATTCTTTCGTAGCGCTTTTTATCCCATTCCTTCTCCTTTCGGTACGTAGAATAACACATAGAGCATTTACCTCTATACGTTAGTTTTCCGGTTCTAGTTGTTTGCTTGTGAAAGAAGCGAATAGGTAATTCTTTATTACAGCAAATACAAGTTTTAACGTGTGCCGAATCCATCTGTTGGTGACTTTTTTGCCGAAATTGTCTTGTAGTCTGTTGAATCTGAAAGTAGAATAAATCCCTCAGGAATCGGTTGATTCGTATCCAAATCAACTTCCCTTTTCGTTCCATCGTCATTGATGTACGTTCTGACTTTAGAGTAGTTCCTTTGCTCTCCGGTTTCATTGTTTATGTATGTTGGCATTTCAATTATTCACTTTGGTCTGATATACAGTATGGGATTTGACCATGATTTCACTTGATGCATGAATTCCCTAGCCTCCTCTATGGTATTGAAGGTTCTATTAGACGTTGTTTGGAACTCAACTATGTATGCGTATGATTCATCCATTTTTTTGTTCTAGTTTTTTGATTTTCATTTTGAGTCTATAGTTCTCTTCATTTAAGTTTTGATTCTCTACTTGAATGCCTTTTACTGTAATCATTGACATTTTATAAGTGCTCTTCAATCGTTCAATCTCGATTATTTTATTTCTGAGCCTTCTTGATAAAGCCAACAATCTATCATGCTTTTCGAAACGAGTCATGTCTTCATTGATTAATTCGTTTCCAAAGCCATTATTTAGAAATAAATCTTCGAGCGTTATTTTCATTTGCTCGTAAATTATTCTATAGTCATGATCATACTTATAATTTGATTCATGAACCTTTAACGCATGAATTATTGTAGCGTGATTCTTGTTTAATATTTTACCTATTGCCGCTAGGGATAAGGTGGTAGCCTCCCTAACTATATTCACAAAGCAGTAGCGATAGATTATGTTTCTTCTATCTCTAGACTCCGTTATTGTGTTTTTATTTTTTAAGTCCTCCCAAAACCTTGTCAGACATTTATGGTAGACCGTTGCGTTTATGATTTTATCTACAGATTCCATCCGTTAGTCGTCTAGCGATATTTTAATTAGTCTGTTGATTAGCTCTGGGTCTCTGTCGATAATTCTTCTAAGTTTCTGGCGCTCCTGAACCTTTGCCTTTTCATAATCTGATTTAGGAGAGTCGGCTCCAAGGTTTGCAAACATCATAGCGTTTTGCTTTAGTACGCAGTCTATAATCTTTTTGTCATTTGGGTCGTCGTAGTATCCCATGTTGATTTGATTTATAGTTTAAATATACTTATTGTTCAGAAGAAATTCAAATCTTTTTAAAAAAAATCTAAGAGATAGAGAATCCTATAACTTTATAGGAATGAACCCTAATAATAACTAACTGCTTCTGAGATTTATATTTTGATCCGTATATCTCATCATCAAGTCTAGACATAGTTTTTATATCGTTGACCATTATCTCTCTAGGTTCCTTGTACTTGCTGACTGCCCATGTACGCGTTCGAATAATGGACTTGTTCTTCTTGTAAGACACCTCTACATCTAGGTAATAGATTTCTCTACCTCCCATTCCCACTTCTGCTTTATGCATTCTGCTATCTCTTTCAATTTTGTTTTACCTCCGGTTAGTTTACTCGAGTCAAGCAACGCCACATTGTCGTTTTTCTTATTGATGAAGAAAACAATTGTATAATCGCTTTGCCCCTCTTCATTAATATCAACGTAATAATCACCATCATCTTCGTAGTACTCAGTAACCAAGAATTTAAAAATAAATTCTCTCTTATCGTTCTTGGCTGATATAAAAGGGGGCTGAACGTTTAAAACATCCAACCCCCAATTTAGACTAACTTCTAATATTGCTAATCCAATTAGATTAGAAGGGTAGGTCATCTTGTTGGACAACTTGGGCATTGTTTGACTTGCGGAAAGTCTGAGTCGAGTTAGCACTAGAATCATACACATCGATAAATGAGTATGGCTTTCCGGCTTTGCTCGTTCCAGTCTTTAGAGTGCAGTATACACGCCCGGGCTTTGTTGCATCCTTAGATGGCACAAGAAACTTAGCTAAGTCGCGCAGTTCTTGTTCAGTCAGACTAAACCGGATGTTTAGTGTTGGCTGATTAACGTATCCTACTAATACGCTTTCGTTGTTGTTTTGATTTGCCATGTTATGGTATCAATTTAATTGCCGACCCTTTCATTCTATCTTGGAAGTCTGCAAAGCGGTCAGCGTATGCTTTACTTTCCTCCATTTGTTTATCGTGTGTAGTAATATAGTAAAACACATTACCAACTGACTTGTCAATGACCTTACCAATATCGCTTAGCGTCATACGTGTTGTTCTATACATATGGCTACAAAACATCTTTCTAAAGTCTGACGTGAGCCTATCGCGTTTTCCGCTTAGAATGTCCACGCCATAATATTGATAAATCGAATCTAATACTGATTCAAAGTCATTTAATTTTCCTGATTCCATTTTTAAATTGTAGAATAAATTGCGAATGAACTTGTGTCTTTCTCGGGAGAGTCCAACCATTTGTTGATGTTCTCTATTGCGGACCAAAACTTAGCCTCACCCCTTTTCATGGATTGCTCGGAAGCCTTGTATACGGCACAAGTATATGGAACTGATTTGGATTGTGCAACCCAATAAAAGTCTTTATACCCCATTGACGTTGTGTATATATACGCCTGAATATCGTAACAATACTTGTCTACATCGTACCTGAAGCCATAAAGGTCTCGAGTTGTTTTGGAGTCAGTAATAAATCCATCTCCTAGAACATCTATAAAGCCTCTGATTGGAACTTCACCAATCCAATTATTGAGTTCAGCCTGAGTCTGACCCATAAGATATTCCCTGACGTTCCTGATTTCACCGGTCTCAGGATCTAGAACTTCTGAATCATCAAGTCTGATGATCATATTCTCTACCTGGTTGATATCTTCCTGGGAGATTACTTTCTTTTTAGACTCAATGGCTTTCGAGGACTCCTCCTCCAACCATTCTTTATACTGCTTAGACGCCCTAGGGTTTTTGTAAGAAGAACTTAATTTCTCTACAACTTCAGCATCATAGATGATATAATACCTATCGTTGAGTTTATCGGGTTCAAGCAGTAAGGTATCGTATAGCCCTCCAAAATCTAAAGCGTCAGACTCCTTCTTTAATTTGCCGGTCATGTACAATTCAAACAACTTCATGTCTTGCTGACGAGAGCCATCAGATGCAAACTTTAGCGCTGAGTATGAAACGTAACCTTTGCCGGTACGCTCCATGAGTTTAGATGCAAACTCCATTACCCTAAAAATTTAGAGAGCGCTAGCTTCTGCTTATCTGAAAATGATTCTCCGTACTTAGACAGTACTTGCTTGTATGCAGTCTCCTTGGCTGATTTATCCTTGGCTGACTTGATGTAATCTACTGCTTGTTGGAAAGTGTCTGAGGCAGTATTAGAACTTGTTGCGGTAGACCTTGCAGAAGAACTGACGCTATTGTTATTCCCATGTGTGTTAGTAGAGTCGGGGTCTTTCGTGTCGTCAATCAAGAACATTCCATTAAGGGCATACTTACGTGCATAGGAAGATGACGCGCCAAAGCATTGGGCGATATCCATACCCTTTCGATTGGGGTCTATTCCGGCTTGTGCACTTACTGAAATATTGTCTACACCATCACTTACGATTACATGAGATTCAACGAATGGTATCCCACAAACATCGTGAATAAAGTCTGATATGGTCATCGACAATCCGTTCTTAGCCAACAATGGCTTTACTGATTCTAGAATGTCTTCTGCGCTTCGGTAGGCATACTTGCCAAACGAGTTATACTGACCTTTCGGCGCTTTTAACTCTGACTGCACCTTGATGAGTGCTTTGTTTAGATTCTCCATTTTATTTGTTAATTGAAATTATCTTGAACAAATATAGGAAAGTAAATCAGTAAAACAAATCCAAATCAAAAAAAAATCTCAGAACGAGGTTGCTAATATTATATTATATATAAGGGATAGGGGGGTTAGATATTATTATAATATATATCATTGGGGGGAAAGGGTGTCAAATACTGCCTCCACTTAAAGTATCACTTTAACTTAAAGTATTACTTTAACTCTATCGGTAATGGAAAATAATTTGAACAAAATGACGAACATAGTAAGGGGCAAAATGACGAACATATGAAAGCCCCCTTCTCCTTGTGTAAGGGGGTTACACTATTCGTGGTCATCCCATACTTTGACTCTGATAGTCTGCGAAAAACGAATTGTGGGTATCTAAAGTCGTCTTGTGTAAAAAGAAGAAAGGGGGCACGAAGCCCCCAATCCACTTAACCAATCAAAAACACAAGAAATGTTTTGCATAACCAAGATAAATATTTTTTGTCAGACTAAGAGAAATTTTATTACATTTGAGATACAATTCTCGACCATTTCTCTCATCTCTATCTTGGTTAAGATTGGGGGGGCTTCTAGCCCCCCTTTTCGATTCTAGCAATATCTGCTAGAAACTTTTCGTGTCGCTTCCGGTCTTGCGGATTGTTGTACGTTTCACACATAACGCATACGTCATTGTAGTGATACTCAGTACCGCATTGCCAACATTCAGAAACATCTAAGTCATTAACGTTATCAGCAAATAGTTCATCGCAGTAGTGGACTATTGCTCTCCAACCTCCATGGTCATTGAGCACGTTTACCGCATTCCAAAATAGTTTCTTCTCTTTCATTTTAAATGTCATCATAGATTACAATAACTCTACTGCCTACTACTGACATCAGAACCATGTGTTTTCTATCGTTCTTGGTCAGCATGATGCTCGTATCATCACCGGTGCTATCCTCTACTGCGTAGAGCCATAGACTCCCGTCTTTATTTTCCCAATCGTATATCGTGAATGAGAACTCGTTGCCGTCGTGGGTTAGTGCGGATATGACCCCGTTGTGTTTTTCAGAGTCTAGTCTGAACTCCCATTTGATCCCTGCTACGACGCGTTTGGAGATTTCAGACTCAGTCTTTACCGCAACATGGGTGGTGAGTATGGAGTAGTTCTGACCGAAAGCCATCGTACTCCATACGACCAACCAAATAAGCATTAGTCTTTTCATGTTACTCAGTAAACACCTTAGTGAATATCTCAGCCATGCGCTCTGCATCTTTCATGCTTATGATGTCTTCCATCATTGCGATAGACAAAGACATGGCGATGTTCTTGGCGATGTCTTCATTACGACCGCCTAGGTTCTCAAACAAGAGAGATGCTAGAACAATAGACTCCATCTTGTTGTCGGTAAGCGCATCAATCTGAAGAAGTATGTCAGACTTACGTTCTACGTCGGGAAGGGTCTTGATGATGGTCTTCATGTTCTTCTTCATCACCTTGTCATCAAGGCGGAAGTACCCGGTGATTGTCTCGGCTTCGGTGTCGTACTGATTGCCGTTCATGAAATCTTCTAGTGTCATGATGATTGTAAATTAAAAGGTTAAGGTTAAGTTTTTGATGACCCAATCGGCTTCATCTTCTTCGATGGGGATGTTCTCGCCTTCTTGCGTATACCCGCAGATAAGACCCTTGCCTACGAATTGGTAGGCTTCATTGTCTCCTACATTGAAGTATCCGATGCGCTCAGATGCGTTGTTGATTAGACCTTCATCATCTACCCAAAGGTCAAGCGTGTCGTTCAGCACAACCCGGTCTACGTAGTCGCACTCTAGTGATTTGTACAAGGTTTCGAGACCAACAAACTCCTCGTTGAACTCTACTTTACTGATTGACTTTGTACGTGGGTCAATTTCAAGGATGAATTTTTTCATTTGGTTGAATTTTTATTAAAGATAAATAGAATTTAATTAGAAAACAAGTGTTCAGTAAGCATTTTCTTCATTCTTCTGAAGTTCTGCTCGGTAGGATACCTCTGAACTGCAGATTTTAACGTGTAGTTCCGGGTATTCTTTATTGGGTATGATATACACCTCATCGAAGTCAGCGTATGCTTGGATATGATTCTTAGCAAACCATCGGACTGCTAGACTTTCATTAGACATGTTGTTATTCCAATACTCGGGGTTACGTGGGTCATTTATGAATACGAAGTCTATAGGGTATGACTCGAAGATATCTTCGAACGTAGTCAGTAGGGCATTGTAGTCACTAGCCTTCATGCGCTCTAGGTTAGACTCGATTTGATCGTTTGGAAATTTAAACTGCAACATCCATTTGCGTGCAGTTGCTAGAAGATAGTATGCGTTACCTTCTTCGCCACTTAGGTTGAATTGATACGTGCTCATTTTTTGTTTTTGTTTTAGATTAAAGATTAAGGGTGAGAGCAATTAGCCCCCACCCAAATGATGTCAGACTCCATAGAGTCGCTTCTATCGATGATGTAGTACTCGCCTACGAATTCTACTTTGCTCATAAGAATTCTACTTTGCGGATTGGCACATATCGATACTGCTTAGCGTAAGGCATCTTGATGCTTACACGATGCTTACCTAGGCATCGCTCATCCCGAACGATGTGGTCAGCCACTACTACACACGTGAAGTCTCCGTCAGACTTGTACGTAGCCTTCATAGGCTTCTTGAACTCGATGCGTCTCATTTGTACTCCTCGATTTCAGAAATGTGCATCATGTCCATAGCAACGCCTATGATGGTCAGAGTGATGGTGGCGATGTCACGTATAACGTGAACGGCATCGTTCCAATGGCTAGGTCTGAACTCCATGTTCATTAGGGATGCTACGATGTATGTAGTAAGCCATGATAGGATTGTACATACTGCGATTGAAGTTACCAATCGTACAAAGAAGATTAAACCAACGTTCTTCATCTCATTTTTGTGCGGTGTTATACTCTTGCACTCGTGAGTCTAGTTAAATAAAAGGGTTTTGATTTCTTGTGGGACACTACCATCCATGTCTATGAAGTGATAGCCATACTCCTCCTCCCACTCAGAGGGGGTCAGTTGTTCTCCACTCTGAAAGTAGAGGAACTCACATGCTTCGGTGGCGTCATTGAATAACATGACGTCTCCATTGGATTCTAGCAGATACTCAAGAGGGTTGAGCGTGATGCCATTGATGTAACGTGCTACTGCAATCATTTCTATCTCTTTTTTAAATTATTTTCAAACTTAATACAAAAGATTTACTAAACCAAATTATTTTTTTTGTTTAGTTCACTAGCAAACCGGACTGCATCGTTCTTTGACTCGAAAGAACGGATGACCTCGAAGTACGGACGCACTACGACAACGTCGTAGCACATAGTGTCCGCATTCAAGGATACATACGTTACCAAGTTCATTGTCTGCGCTCTGACTTTGCATACTCCCACGTAATGCCGATACCGAAGTACCCGGCTACAATAAGACCTACGCCTAGCAAGATGTAGTTAAGGTCTCCCATCTGATACCCTAGGATGTCAGACTCTAAACCACCACTAAGGGTGTAGACTCCCAATAACGTAGGCGCTATTGAAGCCAACATGAATACGCCAATTGTCTTGGCTACGATGATGATATTTTTCATATCTCGTGTTGTGCAGTTATATACCATCGCACTCTTCGGGTTAAGGTTAAGATTGCCCCCCACTAGGGGGGGTCAGACTAGAACATCTCTACCACGTTGCCATCTTCGTCGACGCCATACTGATAGTCATCTTCATCCTCCCATTCAGTAAAGTATAGGATGTCGTTATCACAAGCCCAATCCAAAAGGTATTTGTCAGACATGTGAGATAGAATCTCGTAACTCAATTCGAAGTCATCACCGGGCGTGATGTAGGCATCAAGGTCATCTCGTAATGATTTGATTACGTCACCTTCGTACTTGTTGTACCAATCGCCATTGCCCCATACCCAACCTTCGTTCATCAACTCACCGGTCTCGGAGCATTGTCTAGCGTATTTTACTTTGATAGCCATGTCAGTAGAGTCTGAAGTTCTTCAATCAGTCCAACAATGTTGCCCCCGGTAAACTTGTTACCTTGAGGAACAATACCATGTACGTAGCCCTCCCGACCAAAGCCGTTGTCTACGATGAACTCGTCCTCGATAGTGGTAGAGTCTAGCGTTTCTTGATTGACTAAACCGCTAATCAAGAACACCTCTGCACCGGTAGTAGTATTTGCAGATAATTCAATCTTAAATTTATCCGTTCCGGTTATCTCGTTCCATTCAGACACGATTGCCTCTGCCTCTTCTTGAGTGCCTTCGAACCACGTTGATGCCTCGAACATCAACTCATCGTTCACCTTCTCTACATCCTCTAGAACTACGGATGTCAGAGTGTGGCTAAGGTTATCTACGTATAGTTCCGTAGTGTTCTCCTTTACTGCCTCTGCTAATTGGTCAATCAATTGCTTTGCTTTCTCTAGATTTTTCATGTTTGAAAAAATTTAATTGGTTAAGATTGCCCCCGGATAGGGGCGTTGTTTCACTTTACTGAGTCTAGGATAGACTCTACCTCAGCAAGGCAGTCTACGGCTGTGCGTCCTTTCAGGCTTATGCCTTCTTGCGCTAGTCTGCGCTTGATTTTAGTTACGTTTACTCCACGCATGGTCATCCCGTAGGATAGAATGCGTAGTGCGCCCTTGGCGAAGATGAGTGTTGCGAGTGCGGTGCTCATGTCTTTTCCGTTGATTGAGATTGTGCTCATGATTAAAAAATTTAATTGGTTAAGATTGGTGGTTTTGATCAAATGATGATTGTAAATACTCACGCTAGACTAGGGGAGCAGACTAATCTCTGCCCCCCTCTGCGTGTCGGTTAGAATCCTCCGATAGATGCCCAACCCTTTGAGTCCTCAAACTCTAGACCTTGCATAGCCTTGACGCCTTGCTTAGCCTTGCTCAGAACATCTTTGCAGTAGGCTACTGCGTCCTCGACTGAGTCGAATTTGTCAGACTCGGGCTGAGGAATCTTGATGGTCATGTCTGCATCTAGTTCGGCAGACAAGAACGTGTCATCCAAACCTACTTGCTCCGGGCTACGTGTAGTTCCGCAAGACGGATGCGAACTAAACCCTTCACCGAAGAACTTACTAGCGTTGTCACGTGTAGCGAAGATGAGTCTGCGGAAGAACGATGGGTGAGAAGTAGCGCCTAGTCTGCGCTCATCTACTGCCTCATCGTAGTCCTTGACTGATAGACATACTGCCGTAGCCCAATCGACACCATTCAACTTGGCTGATTTGCCCGATGCGTATACAGCAGACACCTTGATGTGTGCAGACTCAGACAATACCTCAGATATCTTGCGGATGACTGCGGCTTGGATGTAGAAGTTTCTAGCACTAACGCCACTATTGGAATTCGCTTGGAAGACAATGTGGATGCTAGGTGCTACACCGGTCTGACGTTTGGTGAACCATACCTCATCCTCACCGGACAAGATGCTAGGCACATCGAAGTCATAGCCTTCCTCGGTCATACGTACTGACTCAGTAGTAGACTCGAACTCAGAGTCAAAGCCATCCATGGCTGATTTCATTTGGTCGGGCTGATAGCCCTTCCACAAAAGTGCCTTAGCAGACTCTAGGTCTTTACCGAACTGCTCATCACCATGGAAACTAGGGTAGTATCCACCACCGGAGTGGTCTCCACTAGGTGCGCCTTCCATTAGGTGCATGAACTCACCGAAGTTACACGATAGGACACGTGTGTTGTCGTTGCCCTTGCGTTTGATTGTTGTCAACTTGTGCATGATTGAAATGATTTACTTAATTAGACTGAATAGAAAGGATGGGATTACAAACGAACCCCATCCAACAAACCTTTCACCACATCATCCTTGTGGCTATTGGTGATAGACATGTGTACTGCATCCTTGATGCTATAGCCCAACTCTACCAACTTGTTGACGGCACGAGTGCGTCGAGGAGTGATGAGTCCGTTCATGCCCATGGCATTGGCATTCTTGCGGATAGACTGACATACCTTGGTAGCCTCAGTATTGCCGAACAAGCGAGTCTCGAACTGCTCATCGTAGTTCCAATTGAGGATGACATCGAACCGGTCTAACGTAGCGTCATCCAACTTGCGACGTGAATTGAAACGCTTGTCTGCACCCTTGCCGTAGGTATTGGTACATGCTACGTATCGGAAGTCTGAATGGCGAGAGACTACCTTGTCTGCGAAGACATACTCCTCACCATCTAGCAGATTGTTCAGCGCCATGGCTACGTTCTCATTGGCGGCATCGAACTCATCGAGGATGAGCAGACCACCATTCTCATACATCTCACGCACTGCCGTAGCCACATAGTTACCATTGGCGTCGATGAAACCGAAGGTGCGTCCTAGGCTAGTCTCACTAGTGAAAGAGAAGATACGGAAGTCTAACCCTAGAGTCTTTGCGGCTACCTTAGCGCCATAGGTCTTGCCACTACCGGCATCACCCTTGAGCATGGCAGACATGCCACCACCTAAGGTCTTAAGTAGTTCGGGGAACATCTCATGCTGACCTTCTACCTTCGTAGTCTGACCACTAGGTAACTTGATGTTCAACTGAGTGATAGTGGGCAAGGTAGCCTTGCGGATAGCATCCTCTACGATTGCTACAACCTTGTCCTCATTGATTGCGTTTCCGGCAATAGTCTGAATTGCTTGGGCTAGTACTGCACTAGCGTCTTGGCTAGTCTGATTGCTTGTGTTCATGGTATTAAATTGGGGTTGTTGTGTTGGTTGTGTCTGTGCGTTTCCGCAATTGCTCTGCGCTAGGTTTCTGCCGTTATTGCTTGGAGCATTCTGATTATCAATCATCTGCTGAAAGAAATCCTTGTGTCCGTCGAAAACTAAACGTGATAGTGCGTGAGACTCTATGTTGTAGCCTGCTTGACTCTTGCCTTTCTCACCGCCATAGATGAACTTGTGCATAGTTCTATTATCCTCGGTGAAAGACACTAGGAAAGGTTTGTCGATGCGGCTATGGTTGAAACGATGTTCAAGTTTCCATACTGCTTGGGAAATGCTCAGTTTCCCGGTTGAGTCTGCTGATTTCAGACCGGCTTCGATGAACAATTCATCTGATGTAGTTCCGGCATAAAATATGATGCCTTTGCTATCGGTGATTGCCCACATGTTGCTAGTAAAACGTGCCATGATTTCTTGTGTTCGGTATAACTCCCCGTCCCCGGCTTTAATTGGTTAAGATTGCGCCCCAATCATGGGGCACTTTTTAGTCGTAGTGTACGTCGGTAACGACTCCACCTTTATCTACTACTTGCTTGATGAACCTTAGCATCTTCCGTTCCTCTGCATACGTTCCTCCAAATAGTTTCATCTTTTCATCATTGGATGATTTAGTCTTGTAGAATACATCTATACATCCCCATGGTGCAGTTCCTTTTTTCATTTTACTGAAAGTTTAATTGGTTAAGATTGCGAGTCAGACAAGGAGTCTGACCCACAATTCGTGTTTCGCAATTTCGTCTCATATATCGTTTGCCGGTAAGCCACATACGTGCTTCGGCAGTTCCGTTTTATATCCCGGGCGGCTCAAGACTCATCAGTTAACCTTGCCATCTTTCCCGGTCTGCGCTTTGGTAGTCTTTATACTTCACCCAACGCATCTTTCGGTAGTCTACTTCTAGTATTGCCAAAGCATATTCGATATTCAGACATCCTAGATGTCTCGCCACCACGCTTTCCTCAGAACTAGTCTGAGTCTCGAATAGGTTCACTCTGCTTTCCTACTACCTAACCCACATCTAGGCTTTGTCTTCAGATACTGCCGTCTACTAACCCGGTATTGCTCTACGTACGCAAGACCCGGCTTTCAACGTTTCCAAATCAGACTCTGCTTTGATGCCACATGTAAAAGAACGTCGTCGGCTTGGGATGTTGGTCGTTTTAGTTCCGCTGCCGACATCCAAAGATTGCAACACATTCAGACTACTTTCCAAATAATTTCCATAAACGTAGTGTTGGCAAGGCTTTCAAGAGTCTGACCTAAGTGGGCACTTGGCGCAAGGTTGAATTCATTGGGGGGGGATTGTTCGCAGTCTGCATTCAAGACAAGGACAAAATCCATCCTAAACAGCCCCTATATATATAATGTATAGTCTAGGTAGGCGTCCATAGTCAAAACGCTGAAATGTTTCGGGCTAAAAGTCTGAAAATGAGGGGGTTGGGTTGCGGAAATCGATTTGGATTCCGGGTCGCAACCGCCCTACATATATATTCTCCCCACATTCTACATTACTCAAGAAACTTTTTACGATCACTCGTGCATAGGAGTAGTATTGATTCAGTATATAAACGTAGGTTTCATGGGGGTTACAGCTGATTAGTTAAAGTATTACTTTAAGGTTGCATTTGTCAAAAAAAAGCCGTAACTTTGCCCTGAAGCTCAGGCTCGCAAGAGGGTGAGGGGGTTTCAGACCCCCCTTCAAACGTTAAGAAGTTAGAAGATGCAGAGCAGAATATGACTTCTAAAAGGACGTTAGCAAGAGCAAAGAGAGCCGTATGAAGGGCTAGTTGTGTAGATCCTGTATTTTAGTTAAAGTATTACTTTAAGTACCCCCGCCCTGTCATCTTTAATTTCTTATCTTTGTTACTGTAACTAATTACGTATTAGACAGTTATGAAGTTGTCAGATAATCTGAGTTTACAGGAGGTTACTAAGTCTGCTACAGCTAAGCGTTTAGGAATCAGTAATGAGCCTACGGCGGAGCACCTAGAGAACCTCAAGGCTACTGCTTCAAATATCTTCCAGCCATGCAGGGAGTATTTCGGTAAGCCTATCGCTGTTACCTCTGGGTACAGATCTAAGGCTCTTAATACGGCTATCCACGGAAGTCTTTCTAGTCAGCACTGCAAGGGTCAGGCTTTAGACATGGATGCACAGGTATACGGTGGTCTTACCAACAAAGATCTGTTTAACTACATCAAGGATAACGTAGACTTTGATCAGCTCATCTGGGAGTTTGGTAATGATTCAGAACCAGACTGGGTTCACGCATCTTACAATGGTGCTATGAATAGAGGCGAGATGCTAAAGGCTAAAAGAAACAGTAAGGGTAAAGTATTCTACGAGCGTTATGAAGGCTAAGAAGAAAACATCGGATATGAGCACCTCTGAGTACTTTAAAAAGAACCCGGAGGCTGCAGAAAAGAGACGTAAGTATCAACGCAAGTACAATAAAAGCGTTGAGCGAAAGAAGTACCGTGCTTTTTTAGTTAAGAAGAATCGGGAGTCTGGTACGTATGGTAATGGTGACGGCAAGGATTACGATCACGATGAAAAGAAATTTATGTCTGCTAAAAAAAATAGATCAAAGCATTAAAACTATGAAGGCGATTAAGAAGAAGCGTAATCTTATGAAAGATGGCGGTAAGATTCCAACAGACCCACGTAAAAAGTACTCAGTAAGTGAAGACCCTACAAATCCCGGAATGAGAAACAAGGGATTAAAGCCATTAAGCAAAGACTACAACTGGGTTGATGCTGGTAATAGAACATGGGCAGACATAAACAAGGACGGCAAAACAGGAACGTGGAGAGTTGGAGTTGGCGCACCTTGGAACGCAACGCCAGCAAGCGAAAGCCCAATGACATACAGTGAAGTAAGAGAAGTAAAGAAAAAAAATAACTTACTTTAAAAAACTATAGGATGGCACAATCCCATAAACGCTTAAGTAAAAAGCCTAACTTTTCTAACGGAAAGAAATGGTCTGCTATGATGAAGAACAATCAGAAGATTATCAATAGCTAAGAAGGCAGCTAAGTATAGGAAATGAAAGCATCTAGAAAAAAAGTAAAAGTATCAGCGCCACAAGGATATCACTGGATGAATCAAGGTGGTAGATTTTATCTTATGCCACACGAAGGTAAGTTTGTGCCTCATGATGGGGCATCATTAGAGGCAGAGTTTAAAGTGAAGTCGGGACACTAATCTGATCTAATCCTTCTATCTTACGATAATACTTCTGAACAAGAAGCCTTCCACGTTGTGATATAGCATAACGAATTCTATATCCAAACCTGCCTTCATCAAACATAGCAGCCTCGTATTCTTTTGGTGCTAGCTTATCATAATACTTAAAGAGATATTCTTTCTTGTTTAATGGGTAAACAAGCTTTCTGGCAAGCTTAAGCTTACTATAGAAATAAGAATCCGATATATGATCTATAGTAAAAAACTCATAGTCATATATAAATATTAAGAAGTTTAGTTCTGATTCTCCAAGATCAGTAGATCCTACTATATCCCTAACAGCAAGTCTATGATACTTATTGTAATTACTGCCTAGGCGATCTACTTCTCTTTTTTTAAAATCCCTAAACATACCCTTTCTGGTACGCTTCGCCATTTTTATTAAATTTGCATTATAATACAAAAATAAAAAAATGGCAACTCTTTCAGGAAGTAAGGTTAAAGAAACATTCGCTGCTCTATTAAAGCTTGAGACAAATGACGTAACGTCAACTCTTAAGACAGTAGAGGACGGTGCAGGGAACAATACTGCGTTAAAACTTTCTACTGACTTAGTTGGAGTTGCAGGTCTTGCGTTCACATCTTCTCCATCAATTAGCCCTAGCGAAACAACAGCAATGTTTTTAGATGGAAGCAATAACGTAGTCGTTAGAGAACTAGGTGCAGGCGCGTTTGCAGCAGCTAATACGTCCACTCAGCCAGAAGTGTACGTACAGAGAATTGAAAACGGATACTCAGTTACCACAAGTAGCTCTACACCAACAATGGCTACTGTTGACAACACTAACAATCTCAAATCACACCACGTAAATAACGACAATCCAGATTTTGAAATTAGTAATTCAACAACTGGAGCAATTAAAGTAACACAAGGTGGTCTTGTTCGTGTAGATCTTTCTCTTTTCTTTGAGGTCACTTCAACAAATACAGATATTACCATCATTCTAAAAGAAAAAGATGCGGCTTCACAAGTAACCGTAGTTAATTTAAGTACTAGATCAAAGGCGAGCGCTGGGAATATGTCTGCTGCATATAGTTTTGTTAGATATGTAACAGATAATACCGATATTTACTACGAGGTGTCAATTAACTCTGGAGGCGGGGCTTCTATGTTGACTCCTAGCATCATGTCTTTGACTAAACTTAATTAATATGACAGATAAACACCGCGACGCAATGCTTGAAATGCAAGTCCTTATGCAAGCAATAAACCAAATTGTTGTTAAATATGGATTAGAAAATGACTTTGTTTCATGCTTGGCTGTTGGTTTTATCGATAAAGAAAGTGGATACGTTGATGAAGATGGTGAGGAAAGGGTGAATATGAACCTACTCTCATCGTTTTCAGCATCGGATGAAGATGAATTAGACGATCTTCTTTCTTATTGTGTTGAGTCATATAGAGTCGAAAAAGAAGAAGAAGAAAAAGAAGATAAATCAACTATTGATTACTGGATTAAATTAACAGGAGGGAATCCAGACCTCAACTAAAACTACGCACCTGTAGCACAATGGATAGTGCAACGCACTTCTAATGCGTAGGTTATAGGTTCGAATCCTATCAGGTGTACAAAATTGAATAAAAATGATACGAAAAATAATTATCGGAAGAGACCCAAAGGACGCAATGGCATATTATTTAAACATGCGTGCCGGATCTGGATTAGTAACAGCTATTGTACAAGACGAAGCATTTTTGCATAAGTACGGAAAAACAAGATACCTTATCTATATTGAAAACGATGAGGGAACAATGCTATGGAAGTCAGTAGACAATATGCCATGCATTCTTGAGTACGACTTAAACTTTGAGTAATGAAACCTCTTAGAGACTTCGTGGTATACATACCACAAAAGTTCAAAGATGAAATTTCTTTTAATGGCGGTAAACTCAGGCTAGTAAATAAGTTTCAAGAGTTTGAACATAGAATAAACCACGCCAAAATACACGCTGTTCCAATTGGAATAAGTGAAAACCACATTGGTGATACACTTTATTTTCATCATCACGTAGTTATGGAGCAGCGTTATAATTTAGGTGAAAACTTATATGTTGTTAACTACGATAAAGATGGTGGATATGGAAATCACGCCATAGCTATACATACAGAATCTGGTATAAAAATGCTTGGAGACTGGTGTTTCGTACTGCCTCCAGACGAACAAGAGTCTGAGTCTGTATCTAAGTCTGGAATTATATTAAGTATAGATAAAAAACCGGACTTAGAAGGAAAGATAGTTGCCCTTCCGGAAGGATCTGAATGGCTTAGCGCTAAAGCTGGAGACCTTGTTGGTTATACAAAAAATTCAGACTACGCTATGGAGCTTACTGATGAAACGAAAGTCTATAGAATGAGAATAACAGAACTTGTCTATGTTAAAGAAGAATAAGTTTACTACAGTTGAAGCATCTACTAGACTTTTATCATCTATGGAAATTGCTATCAATAATATGATTGAGGAGATTAAAAAGCCCGTCGATCAAGAATTATCTGGATCTCAACGAAAAGCTGAACTTCAATCTATCAAGCAAACGGCTATAGATGCAAAAGAACTACTAGTAGAGTATCAGCGTCTTGAGCAAATGGTAAAAGAATTAAAAGAGACAGGCGGAATTGAAGATCATTCAGACTTCTCTGGTGGTTTTGCCGAACAGTTTAGTAAATGAGTGGCGTAAAAGAAATAAAAGGATACGACGATCTAGTTGTAAATATCTGTCCAAACAATACAGAAGGAGAGATTGTTGAACTAAGTAATATTTATATTCAGCTACCGAAAGTTCCGGACTCATCGGAAATATTGTTTAACGATTTACCAAAAGAAAAACAGTATTGGAAAAGAGTCGACATGCCAAAAGAGTTGTCTTCAATAAAGTCTATGGATGAATGGGCAGAAAGCCCTAAAGAATTTAGAGAAAGATTTACCCCATACATTACAAGAGAGTTTAAAAGAAGGCGCGAAGGAGTATGGTTTTATAATAACGGAGTACCTACATATATATCTGGAAGGCATTATATGATGCTTCAATGGAGCAAGTTAGATATAGGTTATCCGTATTACTTAGAATTTCAAAGACGTTTGTTTATTCATTTTGCGGCTTGCGAAGTAGACAATAGATCAATTGGTCAAAACTATGTTAAGTGTAGACGATCTGGATATACAAACATATCTGCTTCTATACTTATAGACGAGGCAACACAAGTAAAAGATAAGCTTCTTGGGATACAGAGCAAAACAGGAAAGGATGCTCAGGAAAATATATTTATGAAAAAGGTTGTTCCAATCTTTAGAAGCTATCCATTCTTTTTTAAACCCATTCAGGACGGAACGACAAATCCAAGAATGGAACTTGCATTTAGAGAGCCATCAAAACGAATTACAAAGAAAAATAAAACATCATCAAAAGGCGAGGCGTTAAATACGGTTGTTAATTGGAAGAACACAACTAATAATGCTTATGATGGTGAAAAACTTCATATGCTTTATTTAGACGAAGCTGGAAAGTGGGAAAAACCTACAGACATCAGAGAAGCATGGCGAATTGAAAAAACGTGTCTTATTGTAGGTAGAAAGGTTGTAGGTAAATGCTTAATGGGGTCTACTGTGAATCCATTAGATAAGGGTGGAAGGCAGTACAAAGAGATATGGAGGGATTCAGATCCTGAAGACAGAAATGCTAACGGCAGAACAAAAACCGGTTTATATCGATTGTTTATACCTGCATATGAGGCTCTTGAAGGTTTCTTTGATATGTATGGAAATCCAGTTGTAGAAGATCCAGAGTCTCCAGTTCTTGGGATAGATGGAGATATGATTCGTATAGGCGCTAAGAGATATTTAAAAAACGAGAGAGAAGCATTAAAGGATGACGCTCGTGAATTAAATGAATTTATTCGACAGTTTCCTTTTACAATTGATGAAGCAATGAGAGACTCTATTGAAGGGTCTACTTTTAATGTCGGAAAAATTTATGAGCAGATATCGTATAACGATGAACTGTATCCAAACCCTGTCGTGCAAGGAAATTTCATGTGGAAGAATGGAGAAAAAGACACAGAAGTGGTATTTGTTCCAGACAAGCAAGGAAGATGGAGAGTTTCTTGGATTCCAAAAGAATCTGAACGGAACAAGTATATAATTAAATATAACAAAAAACATCCCGCTAATGATCATATTGGCGTTGGTGGTGTAGATAGTTATGATTTGGATTCTACGGTTGATAATAGAGGCTCTAAAGGCGCCTGTCATTTATATAATAAGTTTAATCTTTCTGCTCCTGCTAATATGTTTGTTGCAGAATATGCTTCTCGTCCTCCTTTAGCAAAGATTTTTTATGAGGACGTTCTTATGGCAGCAGTATTTTACGGATATCCACTGCTTATAGAAAATAACAAATACGGCATAGTAAGACATTTCGAATCCAGAGGGTATGATGAGTATGTTATGTCTAGACCAGATCATTTAAAAACTCCGAATTCATCTGTAAATACTAAAACAAAAGGCATACCTTCTAACTCTCAAGATGTTATTCAATCACATGCTCATGCTATTGAAGCATATATTGAAGAACATGTTGGAATAAATTCAGATACTGGAGAATATGGAAAGATGTATTTTAACAGAACACTTGAAGATTGGATTGGATATAGAATAGACAATAGAACAAAGTTTGACTTAACGATTAGTTCCGGGCTTGCATTGCTTGGAGCACAAAAATTTAAAGAAGAAAAAAAGCTTTCTAATTTTGATGATAAACAATTCTTCAGGCTATACAAGCAAGAGCTAAGACGCTGAAAGGCAGTTCATTAATTTGTATATTTGCGTGGAGGTATTTTTGCGAAACGCTATATGTACGACAACAACGACGACCAAGGGAAATACGGGAACTTTCCTGATCCATTTGCACATCATCTTTTAAAAGTTGGTGACAAGTATGGAATTAAATACGCTAAGGCGATTGAAAAGCAGTGGGGTAACTCCGATGATGAGAGAAGTCTATTCAGACGAAGACTTAAAGACTTTGAGACAAATAGAGACTATGCTAACGGAACGCAGGATACTTCTATTTACAAACAAATCTTAAATTCTTTAGATCCAAATAATGGAGATGGAACTTTATTAAACTTAGACTGGTCTCCAGTTCCTATTGTTCCTAAATTCGTTAAGATTGTAGTAAACAATATCTTATCTAGAAAGCCATATCCAAACGTTAGAGCTATTGATCCTCTTTCACAGTCTGAAAAAGATCAGAAGCGCGCTCAAAAAATGTTTGAAGTAAAAAACCAAGACCTCATTAAGCAAATGGAAAGTCTTGGTGTTAATACTAATGTAGATACTAAAAACATTCCAGAAACACCAGAAGAAGCTGAAATCTTCATGGATACCAACATTAAAACAGCAGCAGAAATTGCTGCTCAAGTTGGTACAAATGTAACATTAGAGTGGAATGACTTTGATCAGCGCGTATATAGACGTGCCGTTAATGATCTTGTGGTTTGCGGGATGGCTGTTGTAAAACGCGAAAATGATCCAAATTACGGAATCACTGAGCAATATATTGATCCAGCTTATTTCTTTCATAGCTATACAGAAGATCCTACGTTTTCAGATTTAATTTATGCTGGTCACGTAAAAAAGATTAGCATTCAAGAGCTTAAGCGCGTTGCTGGTTCTAAGTTAACGGAAGAACAATATCAAAAAATTGCTCAATCTGTAAAGAACAAATATCAGAACAGAGCCGATAAACTTAGCTATAAATATTACGATGAGACTCTTGATAGAACGACATACGGATATGATGAGTTTATCGTAGAAGTTATGGACTTTGAATTCTTATCTGTTGATGAGATTGTATTTGAAGAAAAAGAATCCAGATTTGGAAACAAAGGATTTTATTACAAGGGTCTAGACTACAAAGCACCAAAGCAATCTGTATTTGACAGAAAGCCTATTTCAATGAATAGTGCAACCGTATATGGTGGAAGCTATATTGTAGGAACTGACTATCTATATGATTACGGTCTTAAAAAAAATATTCCCAAAAACATTCACGACTTAACTAAAGCTAGACTTTCATATTCTGTTGTTTCAACAAACTTCCGAAGAATGATGCCTAAGTCTTTAGTTGGCTCTGTTATCGGTTTTGCAGATCAACTACAACTTTCTCATCTCAAACTACAGCAAGCTATTGCTAAGGCAAAGCCTGATGGATTATTAGTTGATATCGAAGGTCTTGAAAATGTTCAACTTGGACGCGGTGGAGAACTTCAACCACTTGACATTCAAGATATTTATGAGCAAACTGGTGTTTTTTATTATCGTAGTAAAAATCCAGAAGGAGGATTTCAAAACCCACCAGTAAGGTCCCTTGATAATAGTATTAGAAACATCAACGAATTGATTAATATCTATAATCATAACCTTAGACTAATTAGGGATACTACTGGTATTAATGAGGCTATGGATGGAACATCTCCAAAAGGAGACCAGCTTGTAGGTGTTAGACAACAAGCCATTAGTGCAGGAAATAATGCTATTTACGACATTGCTAATGCAGCTATTTATCTTTACGGAAAGATTTGTGAGGACATTGTAAAATGTCTGCAAATACTGCCTCCCTCCTCTGTTCTTTACGAAGTTTACAAGAAAGCAATTGGAGCTTCAAATATGAAAGTTTTAAGTTCATTTTCGGACTTGCCCATGTACAACTTTGGAGTAAAGATTCAGACTGAAATGGATGAGTCTGAAAAAGCTTACCTAGAACAAAATATTCAAATTGCTTTAGCTCAAAAAGAAGTTGACCTTGAAGATGCTATTGCCATTAGACAGCTAAGAGACATTGATCAGGCAGAGCGTTTGCTTATCATTAGAAGGAAGAAAAGAATTCGTCAAATGCAAGAAACTGCTATGCAGAATTCTCAGGCTCAAGCTCAAGCAAATCAACAGACAGCTATGGCTTCTTCTCAAGCTAAAATGCAGGAAATTCAAGCATTAACACAAGCTAAAATTGCAGAAATACAAGCTGACGCTGAAGCAAAAGCTAGACTTCTTGAGTTAGAATACCAACTTAAAAGCCAAATTGAATCTCTTAAAATTCAAACTGGTTCAAGCATGCGTCAAGAAGACATGTCTTTTCGTTCTGAATTAGAAGAAAAGCGTGAAGATGCAAAAGATGAAAGAGTTAAAAAACAAGCAGTAGAGCAAAGCAAATTGATTTCTCAACGTCAAGGAAACAGGGGAGAACTTGAGGGAGATGCTCCAACAATTTTAGAAATCCTTAAAAACAAATAAGATGGAAACTCTACATCTCCATACTCTGGATATCCAAGTGGATTCTTGTTTGATGGAGAAATTATTGTTGAGTTTGAATTCAAAATGTAATTTATTCAAAATCAATGATTTAGTATCTTTGTAATATGGCAACCAGTATAAATCTAGACATCGCTTCCCGAGTAGACATCACATGTAGACGTGGTGATACTTTTGTGTTGGAACTTACTTTTAAAGACGAAGCTGGTGACGCTATTGATTTGTCCTCAGGTTACGATTGGATGATGCAAGTTCGTGAAACTGATACTTCAACATCTGCTACGCTGGATGGTGATTCCAATGACGATAATGCAAATGATTTTGGATTTACCGGGACAAATGCTGGTGTTTTAACAATTACGGCATCCGCGACTGTCATGGCAGCTATTTCGGGTGGTGTTTATGTATATGATCTTCAGAGCGCTCAAGGTGCAGTTGTAACCACGTGGATGTATGGAAAATTCACGATTAATGAAGACGTATCAGTATGAGCAATATAACAGTAAAGTCTGGAGATACTGTAGTAATTAATCCGAAACCATCGGGGTACAACAGAACAACTGTTGCTCAACAGCCAGCAAAGAATGCAATTGATATTGCTGGATTAAAAGGTGGAGGAGATAAGAACTATATACACCTACAAAATACTCCATCATCTGTATGGATGATCACACATAATTTAAATAAGAGACCTTCTGTTACTGTTGTTGATTCGGCAGAGGAGATTGTCTACGGAGAAGTTGAATACAATAGCGATAACCAAGTAACCCTAACCTTTGCCGGAGCCTTTAGTGGTAAGGCATACTTTAACTAATAAACGATGGCTATTAAGTATCTATCCAGTATTAACCTTAGCAAGAACGAGCTACAGAATGCCGTCATTCAAAATCTTGCTTCGGCTCCCTCAACTCCTTCTCAAGGTCAAATCTACTACAACACTACCGATGATAGAATGTATTTCTATGACGGTGCTGCGTGGGTGGATATGTCTGGTGATATCCAAGACGTACTTGGTGGTTCTGGTTTAACAGCTTCAACGTCTGCCAACGGCGATGTCATTACCCTCAACATTGGTCAGGGCACAGGTATCCAAGTAAATGCTGATACCATTGAACTGAACCACTTGGGCTTGGAGGACTTGGTTGACCCCAACGCTGACCGCATCTTATTCTGGGACGATAGCGCAGGTAAGTCCGAATGGCTGACGGCATCTACCGCCTCTGGTATTAACATCAGCGGAACAACCCTTCAGCTTGGCTCTATCCCCAACAGCTCACTGACCAACAGCAGCGTAACGGTTACTGCTGGCGCTGGTCTTGTCAATGGCGGTACGGTAGCCTTAGGCTCAAGCATCACATTGAACGTAGGTGCTGGGGAAGGTATCACTGTTAACGCTGACGATATCGCCCTTAAAAACGGAACGAACCTCAGCAACAACTACGTTCTCAAGTGGGACAATAGTAACAATCAGCTCACCAACTCTTCCATCACGGATGATGGTACGACTGTAACGATTGGCGCTAACCTTACGGTTACTGGCACCACTACCTATGTGAACTCCAACACTGTTGAGATTGGCGACAGCGTTATTTTGCTTAATGCTGACGAGACTGGTACTCCTTCACAGAATGCTGGTTTTGAGGTTGAGCGTGGTACGTCTGCCAACGTAAGCTTCGTATGGGATGAGACGGGAGACTATTTCTCTACCATTGACCAACCCTTCCATATTGGTAGCATCGCTACAGGTCTTTCTGGTCAAGGCACTTCAATGCTCGTACAGGAGTCTGGTGTCGTTAAGAAGATTAACGTACAGGATGCTCTTGATGCCCTTTTAATCTCTACGGAAAGCGGTTCTGCTAGCCCATCTAGCGGCGATCTTACGATTGCTGCCGGAGAAGGCATCAATACTACGGGTTCAGGCTCTACCATTACCATCAGCGGAGAAGACGCTACAGACTCTAATAAGGGTATTGTAGAGCTTGCTACCAATGCTGAGACTATCACGGGTACGGACACTGTACGTGCTGTCACTCCTGCTGGCGTTAAGGCTGCTATTGTTGACTACGCTGCGAACAGTGGATACTATGCGAATGTTGGCGATGGAACTAATACTGCTTATGCCATCACACACAGCCTAGGAACAAGAGACGTTATCGTGCAGGTGTATGACAACGCTACGTATGACACGGTTCATGTAGATACGGTACGTACTTCTACGAGTGTTGTTACTTTGACTTTTGCTGCTGCTCCTAGTGCTGCTGCTTATCGTGTTTTGATTAGCAAGGTGTACTAAGAAGTAGTGCTTAAACATAGATTATTAGGAGGGGGAGGCTATGATGCCTCCCTTTCTATTTATCGTATTTTTGTGTAAAATAAAGAAGATATGGCAATTCGTTATCTGTCCGGTATAAACGTAGACTCCAATACATTATTTGTTGAT
>Ga0255769_10001757_pt1 | contig 24205 bp, 21 predicted proteins | sample 041ome_9_FD_179637 | JGI IMG/M metagenome (GOLD analysis project Ga0255769, IMG submission 179637) | Coastal salt marsh microbial communities from the Groves Creek Marsh, Skidaway Island, Georgia - 041413US metaG (version 2) | ecosystem: Environmental > Aquatic > Marine > Intertidal zone > Salt... | reverse complement strand
GATAATTAGCTGTGAGGCGATTTCAAGATCGATCTCAGGCATAGAAAATGCGGGCAGCCCTTGAGGAACAGTGCCAACGACTTTACCACCGGTTTGTTCAAATTTGAGTAACCAAGAGGCAAGCGTGGTAAGGGCAACGGCGGCAAGAACGCCCGGAATTTTGGGTGCGTATTTTTTTAAAAACACCATAATGACAATAGCACCGATACCAAATGCTAATGTTGGCATATGGGTGTTTTGTAAGGCAGCTTCCATTATACGCATTACGGTTTCGTAATGATGTTCAGAGCGTTCGACAGACACTCCGAAAATTTTACCAAGCTGTGAGGTGGCAATAATAATCGCTGCACCGTTGGTAAAGCCGACCACCACTGGATGGGAGAGAAAATCAACAAAGAATCCCAGTTGAAGTAAGCCTAATGATAATTGAAAAATTCCTACCATTAACGCCAGCATGATTGCATAAGCCGCATAATTGGCAGGATCAGTGGCTAATGGGGCTAATGCAGAAGCAGTTAATAGTGAGACAACAGCCACGGGTCCGGTATGAACTTGGCGTGAAGAACCAAATAAAGAAGCCACCATGACAGGTAAAAATGAGGCATATAAGCCATAGTAAGCAGGCAGGCCGGCTAATTGTGCATAAGCCATAGATTGTGGCACTAACACTAATGCAACAGATATTCCCGCGATTAAATCGGCACGTAATACATTTGGGTCTTTGAGTTCACCAATCCATGCACGAAAAGGCAAGATACGTTGAAGTAAACGTTGGGCAATCATATTTAATGAATTCAATGGGCATCCTTTCTAAAAATATCATGACTATATATACCAGCAGACTCACTGGACCCAAGATGATATGCATCAATATAGAACTATATTGATGGCGTGCATATTAGCATATTCTTATTAAATATGGGTTGAAAAAATTGGCGGGCTTATTTAAGTGATTGTTTCTAAGAGAGATGGTTTTGGATTAAGACATGACATTACGAGTGAAGATTATCTTCTATTTCTCGTACGGCGGTCTTTAACCATTGTGCATAGCGTTGTCGACATTGATCGGATGTGATGTCACTCGTGTTAATAACAGGGCCAATTGTTAAGTGAATGGTGCCCGGCGTCTTAAGAAATCCCCTTCTTGGCCAAAGACGACCAGAATCGTGTGCCACAGGTAAAATATTTACTTTGGCTTGTTTGGCTAACATGAAGCCACCTGCTTTTAAGGGGCGTTCTTCGCCGTAAGGAATACGAGTGCCTTCTGGAAAGATTAAAATATAACGACCTAATTGTAATTTTTCACGACCATCTTTGACGAGCTGTTTAAGTGCGCGCTTACCCTGTTGACGGTTTAACGCGATAGGTTGTGTAGAGGCAATGCCCCAACCAAAGAATGGCACGAACAGTAATTCTTTTTTGATCACCCATGTGAGTGTTGGAAAGATTGAAGGATAAGCCAGTGTTTCCCATGTTGATTGATGATTTGACATGATCACACAGGGTTGATCAGGAATATTCTCCAGTCCTGTAATTTCATAACGGATACCACAAATGATACGTGCACAGGTTACATTGAATGTGCACCATGAGGACACTATGGCAAAACAAATAGGATAAGGAAATAAACGCGCGATGATACAAGGGATCACCCATAGGCAAGTTGCTACAGTCATAATCACTGTAAACAAGGCTGAGCGGATTATCTGTATCATGGTTATTCCTTAAGCAATGAATCTACTGCGGCATATAAATTATCATAGATCGGCACTTGTGCGGGGATTAGATGTTCATGCAAAGTCGCTTGCCCTTTGCCCGTTCGTACCAATATAGGAAGTGCTTGCGCACTAAGCGCGGCTTGCACATCCTTAAGGGTATCGCCGATGAATGGCGTGACGCTTAGATCAATATTGGCACGTTCACCAATGTCCAGTAGTAATCCGGGTTCAGGTTTGCGTTCTGGACCGTTTAAATAGGGACAGAAGAAAAAGCCGTCAATATGCCCTCCAAGGAGTTCGACTTGTTTAGCCATACTATGGTGGATAGAAAATAATGTCGCATAATCAAACAGTTTTTTTGCTAGACCTGATTGGTTACTAGCAATAAATACTTTCAAACCAGCTTGACTAAGACGTGCTATGGCATCAAAGCTGCCATCGATTGGGCAACATTCATGAGGGCTCTTTACATAGTCAGGACGATCATGATTAATCACACCATCTCGATCAAGAATGACTGCTTGCATAGTCTTTTCTACAAGGGAAAATTTTTAGCTTTGAATGAGTGAGATATCTGCGGTTGCAATAAAAGCCTGATTAACTTTATGCAACAAGGCGATACGATTATCACGCACAGCTATATCGTCGTCCATGACCATGACTTCTTCAAAGAAGCGATCAATGCTGGGGCGTAATTTTGCCAAGGTAGTGAGTGCTTGGCTGTATTGACCGGCATCAAATATGGGCGCAATTTCATTTTCAAGTATGGTGATTTGTTGATAAAGCGTTTTTTCAGCTTGCTGAGAAAACAACCCTTTATCAATGGCAATATGTGATTGGTGATGAGTTTTTTTGAGAATATTCGCTATACGCTTATTGGCGCTAGCCAGACTGGTTGATTCCTCAAGTGTTAGGAATGTACGAACTGCTTGCACACGTTGATTGAAATCAACCAGGCGTGTGGGTCGAACTGCGCGTACAGATTCAAAGATGTCTTGTTCAATAGCTTGATCTTGGTAATAGGCCCGCATACGTTCCATGATGTATTCAAAAACTTCATCCACTGCTGTATCAACTGCTAACTTGGGTTTGAGTAACTCTCCTGCACTATGCAGCAGTTGTGTTAAGTCGAAGTCCAAATCTGCTTCGATTGACAGGCGTATAATCGCAATAGCTGCACGTCTGAGTGCATAAGGATCTTTTACACCTGTCGGTTTTTTACCGGTGGCAAAAATTCCCACCAAAGTATCTACACGATCACAGAGGGCTACCACTTTGCCAGCCATGGTCGTGGGTAATGCGCCACCTGAGTAGAGTGGCAAATAATGTTCTTCGATAGCCAAACATACTTCGATGTTCTCACCATCATGACTCGCATAGTAGCGACCCATAGTCCCTTGTAACTTCGGAAACTCATTCACCATATCTGTGAGTAAGTCATTTTTACACAGTTGCGCGGCTTTCACCGATGCTTGCTCATTTATATCAAGCATAGTGCATAACTGTGTGGCTAGCTGAGTAACACGCTCAGATTTTTCATGTATGGAACCTAATTGTTTTTCAAACAATATACCGTTCAAGTCTTGTGAGCGATCACTTAGACGTATATCTCTGTCACGTTCCCAGAAAAATTCTGCGTCTTCAAAACGTGGTTTGATAACCCGTTCATTACCCAGCTTTATGGTTTCAGGACGCGAACTTTCGATGTTGGCGATGGTAATAAAATAAGCCAGTAAAGAATTATCCTCGGCATTGAAGAGTGGGAAATAACGCTGTGATTCTTGCATAGTCATAACCAAAACTTCTTTGGGGATGGATAGAAATTTTTGTGAAAATTCACCGACCACAGCCACTGGCCACTCGACTAGATTGGTGACTTCGTCCAGTAATGATTGAGGATAGTGTAATCGTGCATCATGTTGTTGGGCGCATTGCTCTATTTGTTGTTTGATAACCGATTGACGCGTAGCAAAATCAGCTATCACATAAGCGTTTTTTAATGCGTTCACATAATCATCTGCATGCGCTAGTGATATTTTTCCGTTGGAATGAAAGCGATGTCCATAAGTGAAATTGTTGGCAGTGTGCTGCTTGATCGTACAAGGAATGACGCGTGATCCATATAAAATACACACCCAATGTATGGGGCGTACAAATTCAGTGTCACTAGCTCCCCAACGCATTGGTCTAGGGACGGGGAGTTTTTTAAGGCTTTGTTCAACAAACTCTTGCAGCATGTCATCGATGAACTGACCTGCAACACATGATTCAAAATATAACCAAGCGCCCTTCTCGGTCTCTTGAGTTTGTAAGTCCTTCATCTCTACACCGCAGGTCTTAGCAAAGCCCAGGGCAGCTTTAGTCGCTTGACCGTGCTCATCATAAGCGGCTTTAATTGCCGGGCCTTTGCGGGCAACTTGTTGCTGTGGTTGTTGAGCACTGAGTTGCTTAATTTGCACGCTTAGACGACGAGGGGTAACGAAAGGTAACACTTCACGATATTCAAAATGTGCAGCATCAAGCTGTTCACTCAACGCTTGTGCAAAACTGTCACTTAATAGTTTTGCTGCATTGGGTGGTAGCTCTTCAGTACCAATCTCAATCAGTAGAGTATCTTTGTTCATAGTGATTTATTGATTAGACTTTTTGATGAGTGGAAAACCCATTTTTTCACGAGTTTCAAGGTAAGCGGCAGCTACCGCTCGTGCAAGCGTTCTTATTCGTAGAATATATTGCTGACGTTCAGTGACGGAAATTACTTGGCGAGCATCTAATAAATTAAATACATGTGATGCTTTCAACACCTGCTCATAGCTGGGCAGCGCTAATGTTTGTTCAAGTAGGCGCTGACATTCTTTTTCACAGTGATTAAATTCTGCAAATAAAATATCTGTTGCCGCTTGTTCGAAATTATAATGGGATTGCTCCACTTCGTTTTGATGAAAGATATCGCCGTAAGTTAATGAAAAATCATCATGATAATTCCAGACTAAATCAAAAATGCTATCTTTCCCTTGAAGATACATAGCAAGTCTTTCTAAGCCATAGGTGATCTCTCCGGTGACTGGTTGACAGTTGATGCCTCCAACTTGTTGAAAATAGGTAAATTGTGAAACTTCCATTCCATTTAACCAGACTTCCCAACCTAAGCCCCAGGCACCCAATGTCGGTGATTCCCAATTATCTTCGACAAAACGAATGTCATGCTCAAGCGGATCAATACCTAATGTTTGCAGTGATTGTAAGTACAGTTCCTGAATGTTTTCTGGTGATGGCTTCAGTACCACCTGGAACTGATAGTAGTGCTGGCAACGGTTAGGGTTATCACCATAACGTCCATCGGTGGGTCGACGACAAGGTTGAGGATAGGCCGCACGCCAAGGCTCGGGACCGATCGAACGTAGAAATGTTGCGGGATGGAATGTCCCTGCTCCCATTTCTTTGTCATAGGGTTGCATAAGTGCGCATCCTTGATCTGCCCAAAATTGTTGCAGTGTAAGGATGAGTGATTGAAAGCTGATGGACTCAGTCACGGGTTTAGTGTTCAGTGATTACAGCCAAGATTGTAACGCAAGGTTTCCATGATGGGCGTTTTATTTTTAAAAACTTTACCAAAGTCATAGCATTGAACAAGTCTGTCATGAGCCACATAAAATGCAAATAGATGGACAGCGTTGGTTAGCACTAGAATGTGCCGAACTTTTTGTCGAACAATGTTATTATTTAGTGGGTGCAAAAATAGCAGCATAAAATTGCACCACAATAAAGCATTATTAGGATAATTTGCACTAATATAGTGCATATGTGGTGGCTCTCACTAGGTTAGTCATTTTAAGCCATTGTTTTCATTGGGCTTATTTCTGGCACACATCGTGCTTAACAGATTAGGTACAAATCGCGGTTAATTAATTTAAAAACAGGAGTATTCGATGTCCGCAGCAGATGTATTACAAATGATCAAAGATAACGACGTACGCTTCGTCGATTTTCGTTTCACGGACACTCGTGGAAAAGAACATCATGTGACTGTGCCAGCTCATACAGTTGATGAGAGCGTATTCAAAACTGGCAAAATGTTTGATGGATCTTCAATTGAAGGTTGGAAGGGCATCAATGAGTCTGACATGATTCTTATGCCGGAGCCGTCAACCGCGGTGTTGGATCCATTTTTCAGTGATCCTACCCTAATTTTACGTTGTGACATTCTCGAGCCAGCCACTATGCAAGGGTACGAGCGTGATCCTCGTTCAGTCGCTAAGCGTGCCGAAGAATATCTCAAGGCCTCTGGTATTGGCGATACAGCATTCTTCGGTCCAGAGCCAGAGTTCTTCGTATTCGATGACGTACGCTGGAGTAATGAAATGGGTCGCGCATCATTCGCCATTGATTCTGATGAAGCGGCATGGAATACCAACAAGCAGTATGAGGAAGGCAATACAGGACATCGCCCGGGTGTTAAAGGTGGCTATTTCCCAGTTCCGCCAGTAGATTCACTGCAAGATGCTCGTGCGGCAATGTGCATGGTGTTGGAGGAAATGGGCGTTGAAACAGAAGTTCATCACCATGAAGTGGGCACCGCTGGACAATGTGAGATTGGTACAAAGTTCAACACCTTAACTGTGCGTGCGGATCAAAACCAAATCCTTAAGTACGTAGTGCTTAACGTAGCTCACAATTACGGAAAGACAGCCACATTCATGCCTAAACCGTTAGTGGGTGATAATGGTAGTGGTATGCATGTTCATCAATCTATATTTAAAGACGGCGAAAATTTATTTGCAGGTGATAAATACGGCAATTTGTCTGATACCGCGCTATATTATATTGGTGGCATTTTGAAGCATGCAAAAGCCATTAACGCATTTGCTAATGGTTCGACTAACAGCTACAAGCGACTTGTCCCTGGTTTCGAGGCTCCAGTTATGCGTGCATATTCTGCACGTAATCGCTCAGCTTCCATTCGTATTCCGTTTGAATCAAATCCAAAAGCCCGTCGTATCGAGGTAAGATTTGGTGATGCGGCCGCGAATCCATACTTAACATTCGCCGCCATGATGATGGCTGGTCTGGATGGAATCAAGAATCAAATTGATCCAGGCGCACCTCAAGATAAAGATCTTTATGATCTTCCTCCAGAGGAGGACGCTATGATTCCAAAAGTGGCTTCATCACTGGACGAAGCGCTTGATGCGTTAGACAAAGATCGTGAGTTCCTAACAGCAGGTGGCGTATTTACTGATGATGCTATCGACGCATACATTGCGCTTAAGATGGAAGAGGTCACTGCGCTTCGCCAAGCAACGCATCCTATTGAGTTTGAAATGTATTACAGTTGCTAAATATAAAAACACCACTCGAGTACTTAAAACGCCCCGTTCAGGGGCGTTTTTTATGTATAAGTGCTTAAATTGCGATAAAACCTCTGGTATTGAATCAAGAGGAGAAACTGTGCCTGCCATTGAAGTGCATTGTTTCTGTGGCGCTGGGCATCGTGTAGCGAATGATGCGCATATTAAGTTATACAAATAAAATAAAAACACATTTAATGAACTGGTTACGTGGTTTGTCTGTGATACGAGGCCAAAGAGTGATGGTCTTTGTGTGTTTGACCATGAATGCTGACTCGACATGGGCAGAGATCTACCGATGGCAGCAAAAGGATGGTACGCATAAATTTACCGATCAGCCCACTCATGGGGCGCAAAAAATACAACTGCCTGCACCGATCATCATCCAAAGTGACAATCTGCATAGTCAATTCAGTGAACAGAATATTAAGCACGCACGAGTATCAAAATACCAATCCGTGCAAATAGAATCGCCGACAAATGATTCGATCATCAGGGAAAACTCAGGTAACGTGCCGCTAAATGTCGCTATTGTGCCTGATCTGGTTGAGCAGTTTAATGATCAAATTGTATTTATTGTCAATCACCATGAGGTAGCACGTGGGCAGGCACGCCGTATCACATTACGTAATATGGATCGGGGAACTCATGAGATTCAGGTGATCATCGAAGATGCACAGGGTAATGCCCTGATCCAGTCGAATATGCAGAAGTTTCATCTGCTACGTTACCGTTTAGGACAATAGTTCTGCTGAATCATATTCAGTTAATGAGTGAAATGGACCAATTTCGGGCAGATGAGCCCTATTGAATACACCCTATGTGCGGGCAAGTGTGGCTAGTAAAGAAAATTTGCACTATATTAGTGCATAAAGTGTGACGGGTAGAGGGCGACTAGCCCAAATTTTTCAAAAAAAAGGCGATTTGCCCTTGTTTGAATTGATATTCAAGGGTTGTTGCCATATTGGTTCAGATCTTGCAGGTAATTGCATTATGAATGACAAATTTTATCCAGTAATTATCGAGAGTCTTGCGACAGCAGTGATTGTACTCAATCAAGCATATGAACTGGAGTGCATTAATCCTGCGGCGGAGGAGTTATTCGGCGTCAGTCAGCGCCGTGTTTATAAAGAGCCGATTTCAACACTGTTTGGTAATGAGAATGAAGATATGACATTGCAGTTGCAGGAGAACTTTCACAAAGGTCGAGCATGGACCGAACATGAGTGCATCCTCACGGTGGCTAACAATAAAGAAGTTACGGTGAATTACACTGTAAGCCCGTTGTTAGTCGAGGATGAAGAGAAAATTCTCATAGAAATAGTGCGTTTAGATCGACAACTGAAAATTATTAAAGAAAGTCACGTGTTAAAAGAACATCAAGCGACCCGTTCAATGTTAAGGGGAATGGCGCATGAAATAAAAAATCCTTTAGGTGGATTACGAGGCGCTGCTCAATTATTAGAGGGTGAGTTAGAAAATAAAGAACTAAAAGAATACACGGGTATTATTATTAAAGAAGCCGATCGCTTGCATACACTAGTAGATCGCATGCTCGGACCGAATATGGTTCCAAATAAAGTGAAGCATAATATTCATGAAGTCTTACATCATGTTTATAGAGTGTTATCAACTAAAGACAATGAAGCTGTCAATTTTAGAATTGATTACGACCCGAGCATACCATTATTAAATTTTGATAGGGATATGTTAGTGCAAGCTGTGATGAATATTGCAGGGAATGCGTTACGTGCAATTGAACATAAAGGTGAATTGATATTCAAAACACGAGTGTTATTGAGACACACCATCAATGGACATCTTTACAAGTTGGTCGCATGTATCAGCATCATCGATGATGGCCCGGGTATCAGTGACGACATTGCGACAAAAATATTTTTCCCGATGGTTTCCGGTCAAACCAATGGCACAGGGCTGGGATTGGCCATTTCACAAATGTTAATCAACCAACATGGTGGCTTAATCGAGTTTGATACAGAAATCGGCAGGACTGAATTTAGGGTGATGTTACCGATTGAATGATTTGAAAAAATAGAGTGAATAATTATGGATAATAATGTGTGGGTTATCGATGACGACAAGTCGATTCGTTGGGTGCTTGAAAAAGCACTAAAAAAAGCAGAGTTAGACGTTAAGTTATTTGAATCTGCCAGTAATGCGATGCAAGCATTAGAAAATGATACACCACAGGTGATCATTACAGATGTGCGTATGCCGGGTATAGATGGTTTTCAATTTTTAGAAAACGTACAAACAAAACACCCCGAATTACCAGTCATAGTGATGACTGCACACTCAGACTTAGATAATGCTGTGCATGCCTATGAGGGCGGTGCATTTGAATATTTGCCAAAACCATTTGATGTTGAAGAAGCCGTTGAACTGACTAAACGTGCATTTCAGGTAACACAAGATGAGCCAACAAAGACCAATACGGCTCAAGATGCGGTGCCTGAAATTATTGGTGAATCAGCGGCGATGCAGGAAGTATTTAGAGCGATTGGTCGCTTATCGCGTTCCAGTATTACCGTGCTGGTTAACGGTGAAACTGGAACGGGTAAAGAGTTAGTCGCACATGCACTACATAAACATTCAACACGACGTAATCATGCATTCATTGCTTTGAACATGGCGGCGATTCCAAAAGATTTGTTGGAGTCAGAATTGTTTGGTCATGAAAAAGGCGCATTTACTGGGGCACAAGGCCAGCGTCGAGGTCGATTTGAGCAAGCGAATGAAGGAACATTATTTCTTGATGAAATAGGTGATATGCCAGCTGATTTACAAACGCGCTTATTAAGAGTGTTATCTGATGGTGAATTTTACCGAGTCGGTGGACACGAGCCAATCAAGTGTGATGTAAGAATCATTGCTGCCACACATCAGGATCTGCAAACATTAGTTGAGCGTGGTGATTTTAGAGAAGATCTAATGCACCGATTGAATGTAATTAGAATTAAAATCCCCGCACTCAGAGAACGGCGAGAAGATATCCCATTATTACTGAATCACTTTTTAGCCTCTGCCGCTAAAGAGCTTGAGGTAGAAGTGAAAAGCTTAGCCATGGATGTGATGGATTATTTGAGTAGTCTGCCTTGGTCAGGAAACGTGCGCCAACTTGAAAATATGTGTCGTTGGTTGACCGTTATGGCATCAGGTAAAACTGTTCACATGGAAGATTTGCCTCAAGACTTAAAGGGGAACGCAACTCAAGAAGTGTGTGTCAATACATGGCAATCAATGTTAGTGGGTTGGGCAGAACAAAAACTGAGGAATAATGAACAGGACATCTTGCAGCAAGCTGTCCCTGAATTTGAACGCGTATTGATAGAAACCGTTATGAAAAAAACTTCAGGCAAGCGTCAACAAGCGGCTAAGATTCTTGGATGGGGTAGAAATACTCTGACGCGTAAGATTCAAGAACTCAAAATGTATGAACATAGTGAGGGTATTGGACGTCCTGATGAGTAAAATTTGATTAGGGTGTCAACAAAATATTCGAAGAATGTTCAAACACACCATTGTTAATTGAGTTCTAAGCTGCCTACTAATTCAGATATGTGAGAGAGCTGATGATCTGCGAGATAGGTACAGATTTCTTCGTTGATAGCTTGGCATAGTAAAGGATTATAATATAGGCCGGTACCAATACCGACTGCGCTGGCTCCCGCAATAATAAACTCAAGAGCATCTTGACCGTTGCTTACACCGCCCTGCCCAATAATAGGAATATTATGCTGTTTACAGACTTGGTACACTTGGTGCACTTTAAGTAAAGCAATAGGCTTTATCGCTGGGCCTGATAAACCGCCTTGATTGTTACCGATAACCGGTTTGCGTTTATGCACATCTATCGCCATGCCCATTAACGTATTAATGACGGCAAAGCCGTCAGTGCCAGCATCAATACAGCGTTGAGCATTATCTGCGATATCGGTTTGATTGGGTGAGAGTTTAGTAATAATGGGTTTGTCAGTCACTGCGCGACAAGCCGCCACCACACGTGCTGACATGTCTGGGTCGTTACCAAACGCTACACCACCCTGTTTGACATTTGGGCAGGAGATATTAATTTCTATTGCATCAATAGGTGAATCATCGAATACACGAGTGACCTCAGCGTATTCTTCAACGGTTGAACCAGAGACATTAGCAATATAGCGAGTTTCAGTAAAATCCAAGCGCGGCAGATATTCGTCAACTACTTTGTGCGCACCAGGGTTTTGTAAGCCAATCGCATTAAGCATACCCGCAGGGGTTTCGTAAATACGGTGGGCAGGATTGCCAAGACGAGGTGCTAGCGTTGTCCCCTTAAGGCAGATGGCTCCAATTTCTTGATTGGAGTATCCGACCACACGCGTGTATTCTTGTCCGAATCCAACACAGCCAGACAGCAATACCAAAGGTGTCTGCAAGTGGATACCACACAGCGTATTGTTTAATTGTTTATACTTGATTGTCATGTTTCATATTATATTGTTCGAACCAGAAATTCCGCCTAACACCGGCAACATTATGCGTTTGTGTGCAAACACTGGCTGTCACTTGCATTTGATTCACCCATTGGGCTTTGAGCTTGATGATAAACGTATGCGTCGCGCGGGGCTAGACTATACAGACTGGAATTTTGTCAGTGAGCACGAAGACTACGCGACTTGCTTGAAAAATATTTCATTTAAGCGCCTTTTTGCCTGTTCAACTAAAGGCACTCAGTCTTATGCTAAAATTGAGTACCAACCCAATGACGCCTTTTTATTTGGTCCTGAGACACGAGGGTTACCAGCACACATCCTCGAAAGTTTTTCTTCAGATCAAGTGCTCAGACTGCCTATGTTACCTGATAGCCGCAGTATCAACTTATCCAATGCCTGCGCCATTTTCTTATTTGAGGCTTGGCGACAGAATGATTTCACAGGCGCATTTTAGTTAGTCAGATTCATGCTTAATAGCACGAGCAAGTAACTCCTCGACAGCCTGACGTGAATCTTTACGTCCACATAAAACCGCATGAACCTGTTCACAGATCGGTAATTCGATAGTATGTTTTTGACTTAAATGAAAAATTTCATGGGCAGCAAATTTACCCTCAATGACTTGTCCAATTTGTTTCTCTACTTGCTCAACACTTTGGCCTTGGCCTAAGCCTAAGCCAAAACGTCGATTACGTGATAAGTTCTCGGTGCAGGTCAGAACAATGTCACCAATACCAGATAAACCTGAAAAGGTTTCGGTATTAGCATTTAAATGACGCCCTAAGCGTGTCATTTCTGCGATACCACGCGTAATCAAGGCGGCGCGGGCGTTGGCACCCAAACCCAGCCCATCAATAATGCCTGCGGCAATAGCAAGCACATTTTTATAAGCACCACCGATTTCAACGGCGATAACATCCTCACTGGTATAACAGCGAAATAGTGGATGATGAAATAATTGAGCAGCCGCATTAGCAAATTCAGAATCGCTGGCAGCCATTGTGACGGCAGTGGGTAGGCCTAAGCCAACTTCACGAGCAAATGATGGCCCTGATAATATGGCATGGTTAAGATCATCAGGACACTCTTCAGAGGCAACCTCATGTAAAAATTTGCCTGTACCTTGCTCGAGTCCTTTGCAAGCCCAAATGATCCCTAGTAGCTGTGAGCCTCGATGTTTGCTAATGGTTTGCATCATATCGCGGATACAAGCACTCGGTGTCGCAACGATTAATATATCAGCTGCTTGGATAAGTGCGATTAAGTCAGCTTGAGCTTTAATATTGTCAGGCCAGTGTATGCCTTCCAGATAGCGTTGATTCTCGCGTGAACTAATGCATTGTTGCAAATGAGCGCTGTCACGTGCCCATAAGGTAATTTCATCATGTAATCTGGCGAGGTGTATGGCTAAAGCTGATCCCCAAGCCCCTGCGCCGAGAACGCCTATGACTTGAGATGGTTGAGTCATATGGCTAATGTTGTTGCTGTGGTTGATGGCCCGTGTTTTCCTGGCGCTGTTTTTGTTTGGCGTACAGCGCATCAAAATTCACAGGGGTTAACAGCATTGGAGGGAATCCGCTCTTGGAAACAAAATCAGATATGGCCTCACGCGCATAAGGAAATAATGTTTGCGGACAATAACTACCAATGACTTGGTCTAACTGGACTTCATCAAAACCTTGTAAAAGGAATATACCCGCTTGCTTCAGTTCAACTAGGAAGGCCACTTGATCTTCATCTTGTTTAGCAGTCACGGTGATATTGAGTATCACTTCAAACATGTTTTCATCAAGTTTGCGTGCATTGGTCGCTAGATGAACTTCTGTTTTAGGTTGCCATTTATCACGGAATATTTCTGGTGAATTTGGGGCTTCAAATGAAATATCTTTGACAAAGATTTTTTGTATTTCAAACTTTTGCTCGTTATCTGCCATCGTCTTAGTAGTGTTGTTATTAGCTTAACATCTGGTCGAGCTTACCTTCGCGATTGAGTTCAGCTAAGTCATCAAAGCCACCGACATGGGTACCATTGATGAAAATTTGAGGAACAGATGTACGTTGGCTAAGTGCTTCCATCTCGGTTCGTGCTGATGGATCAGTGTCTACATTAATTTCTTGATAGCTGACATTTTTACTATCTAATAGTCTTTTTGCTGCATTGCAATATGGACATAAATTGCCGCTGTATACTTTTATTTCGTGGTTATTGTTGGTCATTTTTTTGTTACCGGTAAATTGGCGATCTTCCAAGCTTCAAAACCACCTTTTAAAGACATGACATTATCAAAGTTATGTTTAAGAAGAATCGCGCATGCTTCTGCTGAGCGATTACCCGAGCGGCAGTAGGCAATAATCGGTCGTTCACTGTGTTTTCTGAGTTCTTCAATACGTTGTTTTAGAACACTTAGCGATAAGTGAACAGCATTGCGAATAGTACCTTGGCCTAATTCGTTGTCTTCGCGCACGTCAATTAAGATTGCGTCTTCACGATTAATTAAATGGACCGCTTGAGTGGGTGTGATAGCTTTAAAGCCAGAGGTGGCTCGTTTGATTTCCACTCTTAAGATTAGAGCAATAATAATACCTAGGGCGGCAAAGAGAACAATGTTGTTGGCGAAGAATTCAGATTCAGGGGTCATGATTCAGGTTGTTGTAAGAAATAAAGTCGCATTATAAGCGATGTCTTTAATGAGTCGAGCAAAATACTCGTTGCATCATTTCTATGAGTTTAAGAGTGCGATCATCACCGACTTTATAATACACGCGGTTAGCATCTTTGCGAGACTTGAGAATCTCTTTGTCACGCAGGATAGCCAGATGCTGAGAAATATTGCTCTGAGAGGTGCCTACAAATTCTACAATTTCTTGAACACTCACTTCTCGGTCTCCTAAGACACATAGAATCTTGAGTCGTAGAGGATGCGACATTGCTTTCAAGGATCTTGAGGCTCTCTCGATGTCCTCTTCCCTAGCCATGAGTTCAGAATGTGTGAGTTGGACGAATGAGGATTCAGTCATTTTTTTATTCCATTAAACATCTACAGCACGATACTATAGTTTCACCACAGAGTATCACTAGTATTTCACTAATATTATAAAACATTAATACACTAATCATAGTCAGGAATTGATCGATTGGATAGCCTTAATTTCAAGTTTAAAATGCACATGCTTCGATATGGATGGAATGAGCGATGTCATTTAATAGTCTTGGGGATGATGTTAATGCTACCTGTGGTCAATGCAGAAAGCCCAGAAGACGTGCGCGAGCGCTTACAGAAGCTGATCGACAATATTAGTACATTAGAGAGCATTATCAGCGAAGATAGTGAAAGTTACGCTAATTTAGAGGTGGAATCGCAACAATTAGATAAAGCAATTGGTGCATTACATGGTCGGTTACAGGCCACGGCCGAACAATTAGAAGCCTCGCAAAAGCGACTCTATAATTTGCAAGCGGAGAGTCAGATCATCCAACAGCGTCTCGATAAGCAACGCATACAGCTCAAGCAACAACTCGTATCAGCATATCAATTCAATTCCCATAGTCGCTGGCAGTTTATTTTAAATCAACAGAGTTTGCAGAATGTTGGCCGTAATAGCGTCATATATGAGTATCTTCACGCCGCGCAACTGAAACAGATTAAGGAAATACAGCAGGTATATCAGCAATTGCGCACTAATCGAGAACAATTGGCCGGGCAACATCAAAGCCAGGCTCGTTTATATACTCAGCAACAAAGAGAGCATGAGCTGTTGAATAAAGCGAGAAAACAAAAAAAAAGTGCGAAACATGCGCTGTCTCAGTTGATCGATGAAAACACCCAAGCGCTTCAGTCTGAGCAGGAAGATAAGCGTGTGTTGACCCAGTTGTTGGCGCAATTAATGCGTGAAAAACAGTCTGGAAACCAAGCTTTTGGGGATTATCGGGGTAAACTCGCATGGCCAATCAAAGGCACTTTTAAAAGTCGTTTTGGTCAGCAGAAGTCATCAAGTAGCGATATGCACTGGACAGGCGTAAGTGTGGCCGCTCAAACGGGGACGCAAATACGCGCTATTTTTTCAGGCACAGTGGTGTTTGCGGACTGGTTTGATCGTTATGGATGGCTCACAATCATCGATCATGGTAATAATTACATGAGTTTGTACGCTCATGCAGAGGGCTTGTATAAGAAAAATGGTGAGCATGTGACACAGGGCGAAGTGATTGCTATTGTCGGGGATTCTGGAGAAACGCTGGAGCCGAATCTTTATTTCGAGATTCGAGACAATGGAAATCCCGTTGATCCGGCATTGTGGTGTCGTCGATCATGATGACAGTGGAATGAAAATGTTTCTAATCATCAGTACGGACGTATCAAGCAAAGAATTTAAAGAATTTATAGTTAATAATTGCCTAGTTCTAAAATATGGAGCATGACATGGAACACGTAAAACAGATGAGTCTAGCAGTAGTAATCAGCTTAATATGTATGGCACCACTACTGACCTATTCTCCAGCGCAAGCTGAGACTGAGGAAAAGGGCGAGTCATCATCTGTCAACCTGCCACTGTCTGATATCAGACTTTTCACAGATATTTATGCACGTATAAAAAAAGAATATGTGGAAGAAGTCGATGACGAGCAACTGCTTAATGGTGCTATACGCGGCATGATGAGCAGTTTAGATCCTCATTCTGTTTTTTTGAGTGCAGATGAATTCAAAGAGCTGCAGATTGACACCAGTGGAGAATTTGGTGGTTTAGGTATAGAAGTTGGCATGGAGAATGGCGTGGTACGAGTGATTGCCCCCATTGAAGATACGCCGGCTGATAAGGCCGGTGTCAAAGCGGGTGATCTGATTATCAAGCTAGATGATACACAGGTGAAAGGGCTCACACTGAATGAGGCGGTCAAACTCATGCGTGGCAAGCGTGGCACTGATATTTTATTGACGATTGCGCGCGAAGGTGAAAGTGCACCCATAGAAATCACTGTTACACGTGACGTTATTAAAGTTAAGAGTGTGCGTAGTCGGATATTAGAAGCGGGTTATGGATACTTGAGAATATCTAGTTTTCAGTCCAAGACAACGCGTAATGTTCTCAATGCGATGCAAAGACTAAAAACCTCTGATCCAAACTTACAGGGTTTGATACTCGATTTACGTAACAACCCTGGAGGCATCCTTACCGGAGCTGTAGGGGTTTCCGATCTATTTTTGGATGATGGAAAATTGATCGTCTACACTAAAGGTCGAGGTTCTGAGAATAGTCTCAAATATACTGCGAGTACGCCTGATTTTACAGAAGGCATACCTATTTTGGTGCTTATCAATGAAGGTTCAGCCTCCGCCTCGGAAATTGTGGCAGGCGCATTACAAGATCATGACCGTGCAATCATCATGGGCAAGAAATCATTTGGCAAAGGCTCGGTTCAAACCGTATTGCCACTGCAGGATAATAACGGGATTAAGTTAACCACTTCACGTTACTACACGCCCAATGGACGCTCCATACAGGCTGAGGGTATCAAGCCAGATATTTTGGTCGAGACTAAAGTGGCAGACGGAGAAGAAGACAAGAGCTTCAAGTTTGTGCGTGAATCAGATCTTGCAGGACATCTAGAAAAAAACCTGCATGAGAAATCTTTAGATGATGCAGACACACAAGAGTTAGGTCAGCAAATCAAAACAGTCACCGTGTCAGCAAATGACGAGGGTGATGCCGTCTTAGATGAAGCTTTAAATATATTAAAACAGCTCTCTGCCGGGACGGATGTGGCATCTAAAGAGTAAAAATAGGATAGTTTAAATTTATCTGAAAGTTACTTGATCGGACGATTATAAAAAAATCCGGAACGTACAGAGGGTCTCAGCGAAGCTGGGAACTGTCATTTTTCCAGATTTTGAGGGGATACAATGCCTCAATGCTTTTTGATGGATCACGTTCACCGGCAAGGTGAAGACTTCCTTCTCTTTAACTGGCATCTTTAATCGAAGTTTTAGAGTATGTTGAGATTGATATAAACCGTGAGGCCTATGAATTTACAGCACAAACATGTGATGAGGGGATAATACAACAGTGTGTGGAGTTATCTGCTATTCCTCACGATAATAAGCGATTGACGCTGTCTTATAACTCGCGAAATGATAAAACGCATTGGTGAAAAGTTACTGTCGTAATTCCTTAGGCACGGCAAAAGTGATGTCTTCTTTAACGCCATCGATCTCATTGATGTGTGCATCACAAAGTGTGGATAAAGTTGTCACAACTTCTTGTACCAGTACCTCAGGTGCCGAGGCGCCTGCAGTCACACCTATATTAGTTTTGTTTTCTAGCCACTGATGATCGATTTGTTCTGCGTTATCAATTAAATAGGAAGTAATACCATTCTTCTCAGCGATTTCACGTAATCGGTTGGAGTTGGAGCTGGACTGAGAGCCAATGACGAGCAATAAATCACAATCATCCATCAGTTGCTTAACTGCATCCTGCCTATTTTGAGTGGCGTAACAAATATCATCTCGTTTGGGAGTGTGGATATTGGGAAAGCGAGCTTTAAGTGCGTGAATAATTTCTTGCGTGTCATCTACCGATAGAGTGGTTTGAGTGACATAAGAGAGTTCTTCCGGGTTATCAACGGCAATAGTGCTTACATCCTGTGGGGATTCTACTAGCAGCACACGCCCAGCATCATCACCATCACATTGACCCATAGTGCCTTCTACTTCAGGGTGACCTTTGTGTCCAATTAAGATGGTATCTCTACCCTGACGAGAATTACGCATCACTTGCATATGCACTTTGGTGACCAGTGGACAAGTGGCATCAAATACTGTTAGCTGACGGTTCTCGGCTTCTGCGCGCACAGATTTTGCCACACCATGAGCACTGAAAATGACGGTTGATTGATCAGGAACTTCATGCAGCTCTTCCACAAATATGGCGCCTTTTTGTTTTAAAGAGTCGACCACAAAACGATTGTGTACGACTTCATGACGCACATAAATTGGCGCGCCAAAATATTCTAATGCACGCTCAACAATTTCTATGGCACGATCGACACCAGCACAAAAGCCACGTGGGTTAGCCAGTTTAATTTCTATGGACTTCATGAGTTTGGATTTTCTCGTAAAATCTGAATGAAGAGTAGCCCTGCCCCGATACAAATGAATATGTCTGCAATATTGAAGGTGGGCCAATGACAGCTACTACCTGCCCATTGATAAAACAACGGTAAACACTCTGTTTGGCTAGGATAATACACATCCAGAAAATCGGTGACTTTGGCGAACAATGCTCTGTCGATTAGATTCCCTAAACCACCACTGAGGATCATGACTAGACCTAGGGCCGTTCTGTTTTGATCGGGTTTTAATTGACTTAACCATCGCAGAATATAGGCACATATCGCTGTGGCCACTGCTACAAAGAACCAACGTTGCCAGCCTCCGGCATCACTGAGAAAACTAAAGGCAGCACCACGGTTATAGGTCAGCATTAAATTGAACGAGGGGAAAATCTCCACCGGTGTGGCATAGTGTAAAAAATATTCGGCAGCTCGCTTGGATGCTTGATCTAGCCCCGTGAGGATGACGATCCAGATGAACCACTTACGCATAGCGTCGAGTTTCACCCTCACCATCGATGTTATCAATACAACGTCCGCATAATTCTGGATGCGCATCATGATGGCCAACATCTGGTCTTAAATGCCAACAGCGTGCACATTTTTTGTATGAAGATTTTTTAATGTTGAGTGCAATTTGCTCTTGATTGCTTAAATCAAAATGTGGACTGTCGATATTTTTATCTAGTGCCTGTACATTGGTATCTGAGGTAATCAATACAAAGCGTAATTCATCTTCAAGTAAAGATAAAATACGTTGTGTTTGAGGCCCGCAATATATTTCAACACTGGCGTCTAAACCTGAACCAATCAAGCCTTGCTCACGCGCATCTTCCAGAGCTTTAAGGACTAATTGACGCACCTCAAAAATACACTCCCATGCATGGTTATTGAGTGTTTCGTCTGTGTCCAGAGTGTTTAGATGCTCATACCATTGTGTGGTAAAAATAGTTTCACTGTCTGTCTCTGGAAGATGCTGGAAGGCTTCATCAGCTGTAAAACTTAGTATCGGTGCTAACCAGCGTAATAAAGCTTGAGCAATATGGTAGGTAGCAGTCTGGGCAGAACGTCTCGCTTTACTATCAGTGGCAGTGGTGTAAACACGGTCTTTAATAATATCTAAATACAATCCACCCAATTCGGTGATACAGAAATTATGCAGCACTTGATACAGTTGGTGAAATTCGTATTTATTATAATGCTCGATCACTTGTGCTTGTAAGTGGGCGGTTCGATCGATGATCCATCGATCTAATGCGAGCATGTCTTGGTAAGCCACTATGTGTTGCGATGGCTCAAAGCCATGTAAATTGGACAGTAGATATCGTACGGTATTACGCATGCGACGATAGGAGTCTGCGGTACGTTTCAGAATTTCATCAGAGACCGTCATTTCTGTGCTGATGTCACTGGAAGCGACCCATAAGCGAAGAATATCTGCACCCAAAGATTTAAAGATTTTCTGTGGTGCAATCACATTACCTAGTGACTTTGACATTTTACGACCGTTGGCATCGACGGTGAAACCATGCGTGAGTACAGTTTTGTAAGGGGCGACATCATTGATGGCAATACTGGTTTTAAGCGATGACTGAAACCAACCACGGTGCTGATCAGAGCCCTCTAAATATAGATCTGCAGGAAAATGCAAAGCCGGATTTTTTTGCATGACGGATTCATGTGTAACACCAGAATCAAACCAGACATCTAAGGTATCAGCAGATTTCACATAATCATCGGCATCCTCTGTGAGTAGATCACTGACTTCAATATCAAACCAGGCTTGGATGCCTTGTTTTTCTATGCGACAGGCAATTTGCTCAATGAGTTCTTGAGTGTTTGGATGGGGTTCTTGAGTGGTTTTATGAATGAATAAAGGGATAGGTACTCCCCATGTTCGCTGTCTTGAGATACACCAGTCAGGGCTATTTTTTAACATACTAGTGATACGAGTTTCGCCCCAATCCGGTAGCCATGACACTTGTTCAACTTCCTCTAGTGAACGCTTCAATAGTTTATTTTTGTTCATGCTAATAAACCATTGTGGTGTCGCGCGGAAAATCAGAGGCGTTTTCGTTCTCCAGCAGTGCGGAAAGCTATGATGGATTTTTTGTTGGCAAACTAATTTATGCTGTGTCTCTAATAATTCGATGATAGCAACATCGACCTTATGCACGTGTTGCTTGGCGAAGATTTCCACATCTTCACGATATAGGCCATTGTCATCGACGATGTTGAGCGTGCCTAGATTATATTTATTACCGACTACGAAATCGTCCATGCCATGGTCGGGTGCTGTGTGGACAGCCCCAGTCCCGGCTTCCGTAGTCACATGTTCGCCTAAAATGATAGGTACTTGTTTATTGTAGAATGGATGTTGCAGTGCGATATTCTCTAACACTGCACCTTGGCATGTTGCGACTACCTGATAGTCTTCAAGTGCGTAACGCGTCATGGCTGATTCGACCAAGTCGCTGGCAAATAATAAATACTCACCATTCACGAGACATAAAGAATATTCAAAATCAGGATGTACACTGACAGCTTGGTTAGCAGGTAAGGTCCATGGAGTGGTGGTCCAGATCACTACATGCGCTGGAATATTTTCATCAGCTCCCTGAAAATGCTGCAGAAATTCTGCATTGTGGTGAGCACTGAATTTCACATCAATGGCATAGGAGGTTTTATCTTGATACTCCACTTCTGCCTCGGCCAGTGCTGATCCACTGGCGACACTCCAGTAGACAGGTTTGAAACCGCGCTCCAGATGACCATTGTCAATAATTTTCCCAAGCGCCCTTACCGTGTCTGCCTCTATCTGATAATTCATGGTGAGATAGGGATTTTCCCAATCAGCGAATACTCCTAGTCGAACAAAGTCCTCACATTGTTTGTTGACTTGTTGCTGAGCATATTCTCGGCACGCTTGGCGAAAATCTTTTTCACTTATTTTGTGTCCGGGTTTGCCTTTTTTCTTTTCTACCATGACCTCAATCGGCAAACCATGACAATCCCAGCCAGGCACAAATGGGACGTCATAACCACCCAGCGTTTTACTCTTGACGATAATATCTTTTAAAACTTTGTTGACCGCATGACCAATATGAATGTCACCGTTGGCATAGGGCGGTCCATCATGCAGGATGAATTTTTTATCACGTTGGGCACAGACAGTGCGAATATGTTGATAAATATTCATGGCTTGCCATTGTTTGAGCATTTCAGGCTCACGCTGGGCAAGATTTCCTTTCATAGGAAAATCTGTTTTTGGTAGGTTTAGTGTCGCTTTGTAATCCTGAGTCACTGAGTGATTCATCCTTTTGAAAAATAGTTTTTGGCTAGATCCACATCAATTTTTATTTGTTCTAACAATGTATCTAAACCTGAAAATTTTTGTTCTTCCCTGATTTTTTTATGAAAGCGTATGTTAAGACGCTGTCCATACAAATCTTCGTCACAATCAAACAAGTGCACCTCACATTGATCTCGGGTGCCATTCACTGTTGGTCGATGGCCAATGTTCGCCACACCATTCCATTGTTTATGTGCAGACTGGGCGCTTACTGCAAACACACCATGTAACGGTAATGTTTGACGTTTGAGTAAAATATTTGCCGTAGGAAAGCCTATTGTACGTCCTTTTTTATCTCCATGAAAAACTTTACCGGAAATAGTGTAAGGCCGTGTTAGCAGTTGTTCTGCTTCATCAAATAAACCCTGATCAAGTTTTTCTCGAATTAATGTACTACTGACACGCTCACATCCAAGTTGAATAGAATCGGTATCAGTGACTTCAAAGTCACATTTTTCTCCCATCTTTCTCAGCAGGTGAATATCTCCTTGGCGTTGATAGCCAAATTTAAAGTCATCACCCACGTAGAGTTTCTTAATACCGAGTGACGTCAAGAGAATATCTTGCACAAATTCCTCAGCAGGCATTTGTGCCAAATGCTGATTAAATCTGAGCACAACACAGATATCTGGGCCTAATTCTTTTAGATGTTGGAGTTTTTCACGCAGTGTAAAGAGTCGCGCAGGTGCTTGTTCACGCATAAAATATTCTTTAGGCGTGGGTTCCAAAGTGATCACTATTGAGCTGAGCTGGCGACGGCGTGCATCGTCTATCACATGATGAATAATCGATTGATGACCCTGATGGAGTCCATCAAAGTTTCCAATCGTCACAATAGACTGATGCCCAAGAGTAGGCAAAAATTGATTGCCTCGAATTACTTTCATGCCAGATTAATCAGATTCAAGTTTGAGATGGGAAGGTTTAATACCGAACATCCATAATACCCAACTGTAACTGAGGACACCAAGTGCAATGAAGCCGAGTAAAGAGCCTACTCGCATATCTGTTTCCCAGCTGGCCCAGGTCTCCACTTCGGGGAGAAATTTATTCAGTATGTAAAACATGACCATCGCGCTAATAAATACCTTATTGGCTAATGAAAAAGTCGATTGCATGAATGTTATAACTCGTTGGCGATGTAACATGATGTAAAGCAGAGCCGCGTTTACATAAGCAGACAAAGAAGTTGCTAGGGCCAAGCCTGCATGACTGCCAGTAATTTCATAATGTACGAATAACCAAACAAATAGTAAGTTCAGCACTATATTTGTCAGCATGGCGATGACACCGATTTTGACTGGTGTTTTAGTGTCTTGGCGAGAAAAGAACGCAGGCGCCAATATTTTGATAAAAATGAATGCCGGTAAACCTAGGGCATAAGCCATTAAGCTGAGACTGGCCATCTGTGTGTCAAAAGGAGTGAACTCACGATATTGCACCAAGCTTGAGAGTATCGGTGAGGCCAATGCAACCAAGCCCATCATGGCGGGGATGGCAATCACCAGAGACAAACGTATGGCCCAGTTCATGGTGTGACTGAAGCTCTCGCTTTGTTGCGCCACATGTTGTTTGGATAGCAATGGTAGTATCACCGTGGCAGTGGCAATGCCAAATAAAGCCAACGGCAACTCGACAAAACGATCCGAGATATAGAGCCAGCTGATGCTGCCTTCGGCTAAGAAAGAGGCAATAATAGTGTCGATGAGTAAGTTGATTTGAACGATAGAGGCGCCAAAGATGGCCGGCAACATGAGTGTGAATACTTGTTTCACCCCGGCTTGATCACCAGATAATTTGAATTTTGGAAAGCCTTTGGCGCGGATTAAAAATGGGATCTGAAATGCCAGTTGCGCGATGCCCGCAATAAAAACTCCCCAAGCCAAAGCCGTTACAGGATGTTCTAATTTGGGGGCCAACCAGATAGCGGCGGCAATTAATGAGATATTTAACAAGACTGGGGTTAAGGCCGGTACTGCGAAGCGTTGTTTAATGTTCAAAATACTCCCCGACATAGCGGTGAGTGAGATGAACAACAGATAAGGGAAAGTGATCTTAAGCATGTCACTGGCGAGCACTTGTTGCTCCGGATCGTCAAAACCGGGTGCAAAGATAAAAATGAATACTGGAGAGGCGAGCACCCCAATGACGGTGACTATCAACAAAATAACCGCTAACACGCC
>Ga0255769_10001740_pt1 | contig 24300 bp, 21 predicted proteins | sample 041ome_9_FD_179637 | JGI IMG/M metagenome (GOLD analysis project Ga0255769, IMG submission 179637) | Coastal salt marsh microbial communities from the Groves Creek Marsh, Skidaway Island, Georgia - 041413US metaG (version 2) | ecosystem: Environmental > Aquatic > Marine > Intertidal zone > Salt... | reverse complement strand
AGGACAGGAAAAGCCCAGTTCCTCTTTCTGTTGCTCCCGCCCTCTGAGTTCTGTTCCATAGCGCTACCGTAGCAAGCGATTGGAACCCAAATTAGGTCTGGTTTCGCCAATGCGTGCAAAAGCCTGGGCTGTCGGGTACACAACTAAGCACCCCTGAGAAATCGCTCTACCCCCCAGAATCCGCCCCGGGGGTGTGGGGGTGTCACGCTGTCACGTTGTAACGCTGTCACGTTTCGAAATTTGAAGCCTAAGCGATTACCCAACAGGACCCGGATCCCGGGTATGTGAGACTCGAGGCTGGACACAGCGCAAGCCGTCGCGGTTGTGGTGGCCCCGCAGTAGGCGAACAGCGGGCTCGTACGCATGCTTATCGATTGCCCAAGGGCAAGGGCTATATGCGTTCGAACGTTAGGCGCAAAGCCTTCACTTTAGGCCGTCTAGCCAGTCGATCTCGCTAATTCTGGAGCCAAAAAACTTAGAACCGTCGAGGGTTTGATGGTGATTGTCGTAAAAGTACTTCTCAAGGCCGGGCCCTACCGCGAAGCAGGATTTTTTCTCGATTTCACAGATGTATTCGAGTCTTTCCAAGACTACGGCGCCCACCTTGTTGGCTATCTGGCGGGCAGCGAGGTTTGTCTCGGATTCTGATGATTCCTGCAAGAGTTGGTAGAAATCCTCATTTACCCGCTCAGAGATTTCGTACGCATCTGGCCACCTTTCCTGATGGCGCCACACCAATTTGTCAATCCAAATCCAGCTGTCTGGCTGGTTAATGGTCACCCTCGGAATTCCAATCGCAACCGCGACGCTTTTTCCGTCAGCTTTCAACCTATTCAAGACTGCCTCAAGATTCTCTACGTCGTCGGAGTTCAGGAAAGACGCGACAATTACAACGGATGCGTCCCTGTATGAAGCGGATTGAAAAAGTTCATGAGTATCCTCAAGGTCCCTAATCTGCACACCCATTCGGCCTAGTTGGAACCCGCGAGTAGCTTCCTCGGAATGGTAAAGGGTGTTGTAGAGATCTTTGGAGATAGAGTTTCCCAGAATAAGTAAGGAAGGTCTTGGGTCTGTGGCAGAAAACCATCCTGAACCCTCTCTTCCAGAATAGTCATGGTTGGCCCCGGCATTCTTGCCTCTTAGGATTGTCCACGATTCTTTTTGCAGGCTTCCCCTTCCTTCCAAAAAGCCGGGAATAGCAACTTGCGGCCACTGCCAGGGTCTTTCTGAGGCGAGCGGCAGCGTCACACATACCATGACGATTGCAGCGGTTACAGCTGAGATCGAGACCTTGGCAAGAAGTGTCGAAATCGGTGTACTTTCCGAGCTCCTGAATGGTTGCTCAATGAACCTGTAAGAGAGGCCAGCCAAGACGAGGGTCGCAAGGATGACTAAGGAAATCTCTATTACCGTCCCACCCTCAATCGAGGCGTTACGGGCCAAAACCAGTAGGGGCTGATGGATCAGATAGGCGCTGTAGCTAATGAGGCCAAGTTGACGGAGGGGATAGATTGCCAGAAGTTTTTGGATCCGGGTGTCTCGTGAAGAAGTGTGTAGAGCGAGCAGAGTCCCCGCAACCGGTAGAAGCGAGTAGCTCGCCCGGTAGTCACCCTCAGGGAGAAGAACAGCGCTGCCAATGATTGTCACTACTCCGCCCAGTCCTGCCAGGAACAAAGCGGGACTTCGAGTTCTGGTCAGCCTGCGGAATTGATTGGGGGAAAGAGCGAGCATCGCTCCAGCGAGAAGCTCCCATGCCCTTGTTGGGAGTAGGTAGAAAACCTTTTGAGCTCCTAGCCCCAAAGCTGCTGCAGAGACGTACGACGCGAGCATTGCGATTATGACCACGGTCAGAAGGAACACGCGTTTTTTCCCCCTGAGAATCAGGAGCAAGACAGGGAAAATCAGGTAAAACTGCTCTTCCAAAGCGAGGCTCCATGTATGGATTAGAGGATTTTCGACCGCTGGTTCGGCAAAATAGTCCAAAGTTCGCCAAAAATAGATGTTGGACCAGCCAGTTAGCGAGGAAAGCCCCGATAACCCAATCTCTCGAAACTTTTCAGTCGGGAGAAACAGCCATCCTAAAACGCCAGTAAGCGTCAGCGTCGCGAGAAGAGCCGGCGCTAAACGGCGAACCCTGCGAATGTAAAACTCTCGGAGCGAAAAGCTCTTAGACTCCAAGTCTTTGATGGTTAGGGAAGTAATTAGAAAACCGCTGATTACAAAAAACACGTCCACGCCTACCCAACCCCCGCCCAGAAACTGTGGGAAAGCGTGGAATGTAATTACTAGCGCTACTGCAATGCCACGAAGCCCATCTATCTCAGGCCGGTATTGCATAGCGCGAGGCTAACACGGGTCGAAAGGAGCTTCCGTGTAGTTAGGTAGCAAGGTCGCTGCAGAGATCCTGCGAAGGGGTGGATAACTCGGCAAAGTCATTCTCTTAGGAGTACCAGGGGAGTACATGGCACAACCAACTCTCAAAAAACGCCTCAAATAAGCCTAAGTAGCGGATATACGCGTCTCGTTCGCAATGAGAAGGTCAGGGGTTCGATTCCCCTCAGGTCCACCGAAACACGATAAATCCCTAGAAATAGGGGTTTTTTCTTACCCCTAAACAGCAAAATAGGCTGAAAAATAGGCTGAAATTTCAGGTCCCAATGTCGGTGGCCTAGAAATACCGCTTGCAGCAGCCAATTAAATCGAAACAGAACGAGCAGATCTCTAATTCATTTAGAAGTCGTAGTTGAAGGCATCAAAATCTCTCTTGAATAACTCTTCTACTGAATTCCTGGCAGACGAGGAGTAAACGGCTCGATAGTCTTGGGCATCGGATAGCGGATTGACATTTTTGTAACTCACCTCAAGAAAGGCAAGTTGCGGATGTCTCTGGCGAAAGTCTTTCAAATCTTCCGCAATGGATTCAAGCCGAAGCACGTTGTCGACTAAGAGCGATTTGCCATCCCAATCAACTAGCCAGTCGACTTGGCATTGGCTGCGTGAAGGGTGCCCGCAAGTGTCGCTAGCGAATTGCAACTTTTCACAGAATTCATCAAATGACATTTTTTCTGACATCGGCGGACCCTCGCGCCTTCGGTAGAGCGAGATAGTTCGAGCAAAAGGGTTCCGAACTGTCGCGAATTTCGTTAAATTATCGAATCGCTTCTTTGCTTCTGCGACGATCTCGAAATCAGACTTCACGAGGGAGCTGTCGGTAGGAAAGGTGCGATTCACCCCCAAGTTCTTCATAAGATGCCATGTCTGAAAGAAGCTCTCAACCTCTCTAATCGTCAGATGGGGCCTATCGACAAGAAATGGACCACTTGGCGAGAATTGTTTTCTAATTGAGGTCGTACCACACTTTGGAACAGCGATGTAAACGCTTTCCAAATCTAAGCGGACGGCCTGATTTACCTGAGGAGGAAATGACCAACGAGGGGTCTGGTTGGCAGGAGTTGGCCGCTTGCCCGCCCTTTTTGATTGAAACCAATGTCGATACATAAGCACAAGAGTAACAACCATGAATTTGCATCTGCATGAGGGCAAAACAAGCAGGGTCAACAATAGAGAGTTTGCCCGCTTCGAGCTTGGGACAAGTATTGAATTTCAAGCGTTTGGAACAGCTGTAGTTTTAAGAAAGAACGTAGTCGAAACCGTTAGCTCGTAGAAAAGCGTGTGCCCCCGCAAATACGGGGGCACACGCTTGTTAGCTCAACAGTTGGCGAATAGGCATGGTCGTTTGAAATACAACGAGGGAGTCAGGACCAGAAGGAAGAAGAAATAATCCCTAATACACGTCCTACTCACTAATCTCTAGGGTCGCTCTCAAAGAACACAACCTGCCCCGTTATCGTGATCCTCTCGCTGTCCCATTTGATCCAAAAAGCGTCTTTTAGGGGGTTATCGGCCTTCTGCGAGTACTTGTAATTGATGACACCGTTGCCGCCAAGCCTTTTCGCCTCGGCCGCAGCTTCCTTCTTCACGTCAGCGAGATTGGTGTTTTGAGTCCTGGCTCGCACATGAAGATCTCCAATCACCGCGACGTCGAGCTTGTCCTCGGTGAAAATGACGCCATTTACCTCTGTGAATCGAGGCATTGCCTATGCTCGTTCGAGGATGAAGATGATCTCCTCACGGTTGCCCATCATGCCTGGAATCTCGGCTGTGGTTGTGGCCTTCATGGTCCAGCCCTCACCCGCGTAAGCGTTCAGCATCTCCTCAAGCTTTGCGGGATCAAACTTGCCCGAAAAGAATCGGTCTTTCATCGTTATGACCTTGTATTCCATTGCCGCAACCTTTCCTCACCGTTGAGTTGTGTTTCACCGCAGTCTTCTCCCATCTGTGACTGAGCGAAAGCCTGGATCCTGGCTGCGTTTGTTTCCGAGGTTACTCTGCGGCGTCTAATCTTTAGAAGTGAAGACTGCGATCAGAGCGTTTGGTTGGCTCGCGATTGTGTTCGGCGCAGCTTTTGCTCTGCTACTCACCTTTTACAACTTGTCAGGTCAGTATGTTGACGAGAATGGCTGGCTCGTTGAAGAGTTTTGGGCTTTAGCTCTTGGCACTCTTGCCTTGGCACTTTCTACCCTCAGTGGGACAATTGCGCTCGTACTGCTCTTGGTCTACTTGACCAAGGCTAAGCGAAGAAGGTCCTCGTAAGAATGCGGACATAATTGGCTGAAAAATAGGCTGAAATTCAAGAACGATGGCCCTACATCCCGCCTAAATACTGGGGTGTGTGATTGTTTTCAGGTCCACCAAATTATCCCCGAGCGATCCGCACAGGGTGTCGGAGTTCGTCAGCTACGAGCGCGGCTATTGCCCTGACGGGTTCGCACCAACCTGCTCGCAGATGGCCTCAGCAACTCGGAGGGTGCCGACGGTGTCTGCATGGCTGTGCAGCGGAGAGTCGGTGCAGCCTTCTGAGACGTATTGAGCGAAGTAGGTGGCCTGGTAGCTCAACCCGTCATGGCCTTGAACAGCCGTGGTGTCTGACCAGTGCTCACCGGTGAAGTAAAGGTCCTTGTTTGACACCGAGAGGCCCGTGGGGACGAAGAACGGGTGGTCGAAAGTCACCATGTTGGTCGAGGTCGAAATGGTGGCTGTGCACGGCACGGTCGCGGTGCCTGAGATATACAACAGAGAGCGTGAGCCATTGTCGTATTCGAGAGTGACATACGACTCCGCATCCATGCCTTCTGCGGTGACTCGTCCGGTGGCGTGGATTGCTGAGGGATTACCCATCACAAACTGGGCAAAAGCGATGGGGTAGATACCCATGTCGTGGACGATTCCACCGCTCGCCGGTGTCCAGAGTCGCTCGATGTGACGGTTGTCGTTGGCGAAGTTTGCCTGGAAAAACTCGGGCGTTCCGATGGCACCCGCTTCAACAAGTTGGCGGTAGACATCAGAGATCGGCAAATACCGAGTCCACATCGCTTCCATCGCCAACACCCCCGCCGCTTGCGCGTGGGCGAAGAAGGCTTCAGCGTCTTGAGCGGAGTAGCTGAGGGGCTTTTCGACCAGGACGTGCTTGCCCGCATCAACGGCCATATGGGCGTAGTGAAGGTGGTCTGAAATGTGTGTGGCCACATAAATGGCATCGACTTCTGGGTCGTCAACGAGCGCTTCATAGCTCTCGTGGACCCGCTCGAGTCCATGCGTCTGCGCGAACACCTGTGCGCGCTCGGGGGTGCGCGAGGCAGTCGCAACAGCCCTCTGGGTGGTGTGGCGATGAATCGCTCCGACGAAGGTATCGGCGATGGAACCCGGGCCAATAATGCCCCAGCGCAATGCCGGGACGGAGCGGGGGTCGAGCATGCGGGGAGCGGGAAGCGCCATGGTTTTCCTCCTGAAAACACTGATGCCCCGGGAGTCCCGGGGCATCAGAGGTGATTACTTGCGGTTCTTATTCCAGACGTCAAAGGCGACAGCGAGAAGGAGCACGAGGCCCTTGATGAACATCTGAAGGTCGATACCGACCGAGTTCAGGTTCATACCGTTGGCGAGGACACCTTGGATCATGCCTCCCACCATCGAACCGGTGACGGTTCCGATACCACCGGTGACGGCCGCTCCACCAATAAACACTGAGGAGATGGCGTCGAGCTCGAGCATGTCGCCGGCTTTGGGCACCGCCGAGTTCATGCGGGCGGCAATCAAGACGCCGGAAAGTGCGGCGAGGGAGCCCATGTTCACGAAGATGAAGAAGTTCACTCGACGCACGTTGATACCAGAGAGCATCGCCGCGTTGAGGTTTCCACCGATTGCGTAGATGTAGCGACCAAACTGCGTCTGGTTCATCACGACCGAGTAGACGACAATCAAGAACACCAGTAGCAGTAGGGTGTAGGGGATTCCGTTGGCACGCGAGAGCTGGATACCGACGAAGGTGATCATGGCGCTCAAAATGATGTTCTTGGCGTAGAACCAGGTCACCGGCTCGACCACCTGGTCGTAGCGGATACGACCACGGCGCTGGCTGAACTGTTGGAACCACAGCAAGAACATACCGACGACAGTCACCAGGATGGCGGTTCCGTTGAATTCGGGTGGTAGCCCGAATGTCTGGCCTAAGACATTTTCTCGATCGATAAAGCCGTTTCCGATGGCGCGGAACTCGTCGGGGAAGGGGCCAATGTTGGTGTTCTGCAGGGTCATCAGAGCCAGACCGCGGAAGAGCAACATTCCCGCAAGCGACACGATGAACGCGGGAATACCGACGTAGGCCACCCAGAAGCCTTGCCACATGCCCATAATCGCGCCTACCGCGATGGCGCCCAAAATACCGAGCCACCAGGGTGCTGCGGGCAGCCAGTCCCAGCCGTCTTGTTCAAGCGGTCTCACCACCAGGATTCCCGCGACCGCGCCAATAAATGCGGCGAGAGAACCCACGGACAGGTCGATGTGGCCCGATGATGACCATGACCATTCCGATGGCCAAAACGAGGACGTATCCGTTTTGGACGACCAGGTTCGAGATGTTCGAGGGGGTAATCGACGCGGAGTTTGGGGTGGTGATGGCGAAGAAGACCATCAGGCCGATGAGCGCGAGGAAGATACCGTTTTGGCGCAGGTTGACGCCCTTGAACCGGTCCTTCACCTTGTCTGCGAACGACGTCGTCGCCGTGTCGGTTGCGTTAGACATTGCTGGTTTCCTTTTCCATGGTCATGAACTTCATCAGCTCTTCAGGGTTGTAGTTTCCACGTGTCACCTCACCAGTGATGCGACCCTCGCTAATTGCGTAGATGCGGTCGCAGATGCCCAATAGTTCGTCAAGCTCCGAAGAGATGACGATTAGACCGCGTCCTTCAGCTGCCATGCGTTGGATGATGAGGTAAATCTCGTATTTGGCTCCCACGTCAATACCGCGGGTGGGCTCATCGAGGATGAGGACCTTGGGCTCGACGTTGATCCACTTGGAGAGCACCACCTTTTGCTGGTTTCCACCAGAGAGCTGACCGGTCACGGTCAGCACCGAGGGTGCTTTGATGTTCATGCTCTCGCGGTACTCACTCGCCCGGCGGTACTCCTCATTGGAGTTCACCAGCAGGGCTTTCACAAAAGTCTTGAGCGAGGCGAGCGAGATGTTGCGCTTGATGTCTTCGATGAGGTTCAAACCAAAGCGCTTGCGATCCTCCGTCGCGTAGGCGAGGCCGTTGCGAATAGCGTCGGAGACGGTGGAGACGTTGATTTCTTTGCCGTCCATGAACGCTTTGCCCGTGATGTGCTTGCCATACGACTGGCCAAAGAGGCTTCGGGCAAATTCGGTGCGGCCAGCACCCATGATGCCGGCGAGTCCGACGATTTCGCCCGCGCGCACGTTGATGGAAATGTTGTCGACAATCTGGCGGTCTTCATCGAGAGGGTGGAACGCGTTCCAGTTCTCGACACGGAAGATTTCTTCACCAATGTTGGCATCGCGCGCGGGGTAACGGTTGGCCATTTCGCGGCCGACCATGCCTTTGATAATGCGTTCCTGGGTGACTTTGTCGGCTTTCATCCGCAGCGACTCCACCACGCGACCATCACGAATGATGGTGGTGGTGTCGGCGATGGTTTCAATCTCGTTGAGCTTGTGCGAAATGATGATCGAGGTGATGCCGCGTTCTTTCAGCTGACGCAGCAGGTCCAAGAGGTGAGCCGAATCTTCGTCGTTCAATGCCGCGGTGGGCTCATCCAAAATCAGCAGTTTCACTTCTTTCGAGAGCGCTTTCGCGATCTCGACCAGCTGCTGCTTTCCCACACCAATTTCTTTGATGGGGGTGTTGGGGTTTTCCTTTAGGCCCACCTGCTCCATGAGCTTGGCCGCTTCGCGGTTGGTCTTATTCCAATTAATCAGACCGAAGGTCGTGATCTCATTGCGCAGAAAGATGTTCTCGGCAATGGAAAGGTGCGGGCTCAGCGCGAGCTCCTGGTGGATGATCACGATTCCCTTGGCCTCGGAATCGCGCAAGCTGTGGAAGTGCTGGACTTCTCCGGCGTAGTGAATTTCGCCGGTGTAGGAGCCGGAGGGGTAGACGCCTGAGAGGACCTTCATCAGGGTGGATTTGCCCGCCCCGTTTTCGCCGCAGATGGCGTGGATTTCGCCTCGTTCAACAACGAGGTTGACGTCTTCGAGGGCCACCACACCGGGGAAGGTTTTGGTGATGGACCGCATCTCCAGAATGGGCTCAGACATGGGGCTCCTTGGTGTCATCGTCTTCGATGAGGATAGCGGGCGGATCCCTGCCCGCGAAAACGAATTTCCGCGGGCAGGGGCGCCACTAAGTGAGGCTCTTAGCCGAGGTCGGCCGGGTCGATATAACCCGAGTCGATCAGCAGAGCTTCGTAGTTGTCAACCGTCACGATGTACGGGGTGAGCAGGTACGAAGGAACAACCTTTACACCGTTGTCGTAGGTTTCGGTGTCGTTCACTTCAGGCTCTTCACCGTTCAGGATCGCGATCGCCATGTCGGAGGCAACTCCCGCCAGCTCACGGGTGTCCTTGAAGATGGTCGAGTACTGCTCGCCAGCCAGCATGGACTGAACACTGAGAACCTCAGCGTCCTGACCGGTGATGGTGGGGAGGTTGTCGGCGGTGTAACCACCGTCAACGAGAGCGGCGATGATACCGCGGCTCAGGCCGTCGTACGGGGAGAGAACACCGTGAACGGTGTCACCTGCGTAGTTACCTACGAGGAGGTCTTCCATACGCTTCTGAGCAACGGCGCCGTCCCAACGGAGGGTAGCAACCTGCTCGATGTCGGTCTGACCCGACTTCACAACGAGAACACCCTCATCGATCAGCGGCTGGAGCACGCTCATAGCGCCGTTGAAGAAGAAGAACGCGTTGTTGTCATCGAGCGAACCAGCGAAGAGCTCAACGTTCCAGGGGCCAGCGGCGTTGGGGCCGTCAGCGCTGGTGGAGTCTTCGGAGGCGTAGACGCCCATGCCCACGAGCAGCGAGGTTGCCTGCTGAACGCCGACCTGGAAGTTGTCGAAGGTGGCGTAGTAGTCAACGTTTTCGCTGTCACGGATGAGGCGGTCATATGCGATAACCGGAACACCGGAGTCCGCAGCGGTCTGCAGAACGTCGGTGAGCTGGGTGCCGTCGATCGCAGCGATGATCAGGGCCTTAGCGCCCTTGGTCAGCATTGCCTCGAGCTGAGCAACCTGGGTGGGGATGTCGTCCTCTGCGTACTGCAGGTCGACGTCGAAGCCTTCGGCCTCCATGAGTTCCTTGATGTTCTCGCCATCGCTGATCCAGCGAGTCGAGGACTGGGTGGGCATCGACACACCGATGAGGCCGCCAGCGACCGCCTCGGTGGACGCAGAGTCTCCACCGGCCGAGTCAGCAGCAGGAGTAGCTCCGCCACCGGCACAACCAGCCAAGACCAAAGCAGCAGCAGAGGTAAGAGCTGCTGCTCCAAGGAGTTTCTTGAACAAGTGCTGTTCCTTTCCTTACCGGGTCGGACAACCCGTGAATGTGATCACCAACGCGTCCATCTCGTTAGCGTTTTCTCTCGAGCGTGCCTCGTGGAAGGCCCGAGAGAGTCTTGAAGCACTGGGTGCACCACACCTGGCGAGGCCGTGTGGCCTCAGGTGAGCGCTCACATGAGCTCCAAGAAGACAGTGTGTCATCGAATCACCCCAAAGGGGAGCTCAATTGATAACACTCGGCACACATTTTGATAACGACTCGGTAAAGAAGAAACGCGCGGTTGTGCGTCTTCTACGGCGTTTCGACTGAATTGTGGGACGCCAGGAGGGGCCTCGAGTGAGGGCTGGGTGGTGTTCATGGGTGTCCACTTCTGTGTGGCAAAACTCTGATGCCTCATGTTAGCGCTCACAATCGAGTTGCGCTAGTCCTCCTGGGGAGGTGGTGCAGCGGTGGAGGAGCGTTGAATCAGCTGCGGCACAATCGCCTCCACCGCCGGCATCTTGCGCCGCTCGATGGTGTCCACCAAGAGCCGCAGCGCCCGCTCTCCTAATTCATAGAAGTCTTGCTGCATGGTCGTGAGCGGTGGATTCCAATACGCCGCATGCGGAACGTCGTCGTAACCAATAATCGACACATCTGCAGGCACGGAAATTCCGCGGTCGTCGAAGGCGTGCAGAAGCCCGAGGGCCAGGTCATCGTTTCCGGCAAAGATTCCGGTCGTGCCGTGTGCCTCCAAATCGAGCGTGACACCGATTTCGTATCCTGCTCCAGCCGTCCAATCCCCCTCGATAATCCGCGGGGTCAGACGGTGAGAGCGCATCGCCGCGGCATATCCCGAAGCGCGAGCGGTCGCCTCAAACCACGACGAGGGCCCAGCGATATGCAAGATGTTGCGATGTCCCAAATCGATCAGGTGCTCAGTCGCGAGCTGGCCACCCTGGAAGTTGTCGATCGAGACCGAGAGCTCATCGACCCGATACATACTGTCCACCGTCACAATCGGAATGTTGCCCAACTGGGTGCGTGCCAGAGTTACCGCATCGGTGCGAGGCGTGATCATCACCAGCCCGTCCACGCCCAGACCTTTGAGGTGATTGATTCCATCAACTACCGAGTCTTCTGAATCGGGGTCGATTGAGCAGGACACGGCAAAGTGATTAATCGACTGCGCCACGTTTTCAATCGCTCGGGTCATACCCGCGGGGCCGAACAAATCAGCGTCGGAGACCAGAATGCCGATGATGCGCGAGCGGGAGCTCGCGAGTGCTCGAGCGGCGTGGTTGGGCCGATAACCCAGCTCGTCCATCGCCTTGAGCACACGGTCGCGGGTTTCTTCGCGGGTGTTGGGGTGGTTGTTCACCACACGCGACACGGTTTGATGCGAGACCTGAGCGAGTTTCGCCACGTCGTACATATTGGGCCCGCGAGAGCGATCCGCCATTAGCCGACCACTTTCACAACGTCACCCAATTGCGCCACCAGCGCGGACACTCGCGATTCCCATTCTGCTTTCTCCTCGGGGGTCGACAGGCGGGAGGCTTTCAGGGTCACCTCGGTGATCGCGCCCTTATCGCTCAGGCGAAAGTCGAGCTCGCCGTGTCGTTCGGTGAGGATGATCACGCGCTTGGCCACACGAATCATGCTGTAGGTGCCGCCATAGCCGTCATCGCCCTGAGAGATGAAGCGGAGCTTGCCGCCCTGACGAGCATCGAATCGAACGGTCTCATCCAGCAGCGAACCGATTCCCACACGGCTTGTCAGTGTGGTGAACACGGACGACATAGGCGAGGGCACGGTGAGCGTGTGGTTCACACGGTGGGTCTCAGTGCCGCCGGGTCGGCGGAGCATGGGACGGAAACCGACAAACCAGTCGCTCATTTCGACGCTTCCCTCGCCATAAAGGTGTAGGCCGCGACGGCGACATAGACCGCGAAGAGAGAGTGGGAGAGAAAAAACACCACCATCGACTCGTCCATCCAGCGGGTACCCAGAAGCTGCCCCACCCACGGCAGCGCCAGCGCGATTCCCACCGCGCCGATGATGGCGCGCTCTTTGAGAGATTGGTAACCGAGCCACACCGCGACCGCGATCACCCCGAGGGTCATGTAGCTGGGATAGCTATCGGGACGTTGAACGAACGTTTCGAACGCAATCAGCAGGGCGATGGCGAGCAAAGCCCATAGCGGTTTCGCGGGTTTTTTGACCGAACCAAAGACACTCCAGCGTTCTGCAGTGTCGTCGTGGTCGGTCATAGTGTCCTCAGATTACAGACCGGTCAACCGGTAGTACGCCTCATTCCACCGCAGTTCTTTCCCAAACTCGCGGGCCACCGTCTGCTCGTCAATCGAGACCAATTCAGTCTTCGCGATGCGAGCAAAATCCTCCAGAGTTTCTGCGTCCACGGCCGTGGTCAACACGGTGTGGTGGCTTCCGCCCGCGAGCATCCACGATTCGGCAGAGGTGGAAAGAGACGGCTGGGGCTCCCACACGGCTCGCGCCACCGGAAGGTTCGGAAGGTCTTCGTTGGGTTCGACCACCTCGACTTCATTCACGATGATCCGGAAGCGGTGACCGAGATCGACCAGGCAGAGCACTCGGCCGGGAGCGGGGTCAGCGGTGAAGACCATACGGACGGGGTCTTCTTTGCCGCCGATCCCCAGCGGGTGAATTTCGATGCGCGGCTTCGAGCCGGTGAGCGAGGGGCACACCTCCAGCATGTGTGCTCCGAGCACCTTCGGGGTGCCGGGACCGAAGTGGTAGGTGTAGTCCTCCATGAACGAGGTGCCCACACCCTCGGGTGCCATCGCTTTGGTGATGGCCACCATGGCGGCGGTCTTCCAGTCGCCCTCGCCGGCGAAGCCGTAGCCCTCCGCCATTAGACGCTGAACGGCGAGACCCGGGAGCTGGCGCAGCGTGCCGAGGTCTTCAAAGTTTGAGGTGAAGGCGCCGTAGCCGCCTTCTTCCAGGATGGCGCGCAGCGCGATTTCGATTTTTGCGCCGTAGACCAGCGACTCGTGGCGCTCGCCACCGCTCTTCAATTCGTCTTGGACGTCGTAGAGGGTTTCGTATTTGGCGCAGAGTTTCTCAGCGGCCTCGTCACTCACAGCGGCTACCGCATCCGCGAGGGTGTTGACGGCGAGGTTTTCCACCGACATGCCAAATTGCGTTTGGGCTGAGACCTTGTCACCTTCGGTGACGGCGACGTAGCGCATGTTGTCACCAAAGCGCGCGAGCTTGAGATTCTTCGCTTTCTTCCACCCCGCACAGGCGTACGCCCATCGGGTCACACGGCCGACCACCTCAGCATCGCCGGGGTGGCCCACCACAATCTTTCGCTGAATGTCCATGCGGGAGAGGATGTGCGCGTATTCCCTGTCACCGTGCGCGGCCTGGTTCAAGTTCATGAAGTCCATGTCGATGGTTGCCCACGGCAGCGACTGGTTGGCCTGGGTGTGCAGGTGAAGCATCGGCTTTTGCAGGGTATCGAGGCCCGATATCCACATCTTCGCGGGCGAGAACGTGTGCATCCAGGTGATCACACCGATGCAGTCGTCGGAGGCGTTGGCCTCCATGATGACCTGACGAATCGCCTCGGGGGTGGTCACCACCGGCTTCCACACCAGCTCGGCCGGAGCGCTCATACCCGAAGCGAGTTCGTTCATCACCGCGGTCGACTGCTCGGCGACCTGCTTGAGCGTTTCTTCTCCGTAGAGAGACTGGCTTCCGGTGACAAACCAAATCTGAGCTGTGGAACCCACGGATGACTCCTCGACGTTGAGGCGGGAAAACCGCCCGAGCTGAAATTGTTAGCGCTCACTCTAGCCGGGTGGGCTGGGGACCGCGAGAAAAACTTAGGCCCGACGAATTCCCCATGTCGCGCCCCACCGCTCACCCGGAGAGAGCACCCTCAGGCCCTCGCCAGAGTTGAAGGCATCGGCAGGGGCCGTCATCGGTTCCGCCGCGAGGGCAGAAATCGGCCCGGTGGGGCTGGGGAATGAATCGGTGAGAAAAAACTGAATCCAGCCACATTCGGCCTCTTGCCACAATTCCACGGCGTCGCCGTTTTTTGCCTCGAGTCGTGTGACGAACGGTGCCTCGCCGCCGAGGCGAAAGGCGGTGTCGAATTCAACATCCTCAAGCCCTTTGCCGCCGGAGAAATCCCAGTGGGAGCCCTCGACAGATTCTTCGCCAGTGGGCAACAATCGCTCGTCTACGAGGACGCGGGTGGCTAGCGGAGAAGACAGTGTCAACGAGCGAACGGGTGCATCACCGACACAGACAAACGGGTGGGCGCCCAGCGCCACCGGCGCATCAGAATCGCCACGGTTTTCCACCTCGACCTCGCAACGAATTCCCTGCTCATCCAACGCGTAGGTCACCCTGACCGAGAGAGTAAACGGGTAACCCTCGGAGCGATCAATATTCGTCTCTAAAGAGACGGCGGAGTCTGAGCGGGAAGAGACATCCCACACGGCGTCGGTGACGAGACCGTGAAGTGCCGTCTGCCGATCGGGCTCGCTGATTGCCAATTGATAGCTGGCGCCCCGCCACTGCCATTTGCCGTCGCGAATCCTGTTCGGCCACGGGGCTAAGGTGACGCCCGCCGAAAACGGCCGAGGAGAACCCGCGGCCCACTGAGGAACAATCGCCAACTCGTCCGCTGCGGCGTCGTTCAGGCTTGCTCCAACGCGGTCGATGGTGGCGCGTACACGACCGTGGGCTCCCTCGTATGAGAGGTGAATGAGTGTGGAAGCCGTCTGTGTCACAGGCCCAGACTAGTGAGCTGTGCACCCCCGACCGCCGAGTAAGTTAGTCGCGTGAGTATCTCAGAGCCTGGTCGACGAGCGAGAGAGTATGCCCTCTCACACGGTGGTGAGATTGACGGCGTGTGGAGCGCGCCCGGTCGCGTGAACCTGATTGGTGAGCACACCGACTACAACTACGGCTTTGTGTTGCCGATTGCGATTACTCAGCGCACCGCGGTGGCCATCCGCCGACGCGGCGATCGCATCGTCAAGGTCCAAAGCCAACACTCGGATCACACAGCCGAAATCGACCTTGATGAGATCGACCAGGCGCAATTGAGCGATTGGCCGGCTTACCCCTTGGGCGTGGTGTGGGCGGTGTCCGAGTCGGGGGCAGACCTCTCTAATGCGACAGGGCTAGACATCTACATCGATTCTGACGTTCCGATTGGGGCGGGGTTATCGTCTTCGGCCGCCATCGAATGCGCTGTGGCCGTCGCCCTGCGAGACCTCTGGTCGTTGGACAAAACTGACCCCGAGCTCGCTCGTTTGTGCCAGCGCGCCGAGAATGTCGCGGTGGGGGCACCCACCGGAATCATGGATCAATCCGTCTCCCTGATGGGGCAGGAAGGCCACGCACTCTTTCTCGACTGCCGCAGCCTCGAGGTCGATCACGTACCCTTCGACATTGCCCGGGAGGGCCTCGCCATTCTGGCGATGGATACCGCGGTCAAACACGCCAATAACGACGGAGGCTACGCCTCCCGACGGGCGTCGTGCGAGACGGTCGCGGCGGCACTGGGTGTTGCGGCATTACGCGACCTCACCCCCGAGATGTTGGAGAGTCACCGCGACTCGCTGGACGAGGTCGACTACCGTCGCGCTCGCCACATTGTCACCGAAAACCAGCGGGTGTTAGACACCGTCGAGACCTTGAAGTCCTCCGGCGCTCGTGCAATTGGTGGTCTTCTCGACGGGTCACACGCCTCGATGCGCGATGATTTTGAGATTTCCTGCCCCGAATTGGACTGCGCTGTCGATACGGCGATCGAAGCGGGAGCGATCGGTGCGCGGATGACCGGAGGAGGCTTCGGTGGCACCGCGATTGCGCTGATTGAGCAGGAGAGTGTCGACCAGGTCGTTGAGGCGGTCACTCAGGCGTTCGCGGAAAAGGGCTTCACCACTCCCCGGTGTTTCGTCGCCTCTGCGGCAGAGGGTGCGCACCGCGAAGACCACTAGACGCCTCGAGCCCACACACCTTCTCGCGATAACGTGGGCTCGAGAGGTGAGAGTTTGTGAGTGCACTGAAATGTCCCAAAGGGCACGAGGTCCCAAAAGGTAATGCCTTCTGTGGGGTGTGCGGGGACGCTGTAGTTGCTGCTGAGACGGATGTGCCCACTTCTTCGTCTCGCTCGCTTCGGGACCTACTGCTTCGCCGCGGCCCTGCCGTCACTGGGGTTGTGGGTGCGGCCGTCATCATTGCGATCGTGGGGTCAGTGTCGTGGAATTCATGGACGACCTCACGACTTCTTGAGGACTTTGAGGCCGCGCTCGTGGCTGATGATTTGGTCGCAGCGCAAACCGTTGTCGCTCAAATGAACGCAAAGAACCCCGACGAATTGCGATTTAGCGACGCCGAAGCGCGCCTGGAAGCTTTGCTCACGTCACAAAGCCATTTCGCGGCGGGGGAGAGGGCCCTCGAGCGGGGGGACTACCGGGAGGCTTTCAGCGAGTTTTCTCGTGTCGCCGAATTAGACACGGCACGGTTTGCTCAAGCGGCAACCAATTCGGCGAAAGCGCAGTCGTTGTTTGAAGCCGAAGTACTCGCTGAGGCCGAGGGGTTGATGGAGAGTGATCCGCGACAGGCCTTTTGGACCATCAAGAACGAATCAGACTTCCTCCCCGAGACTGACGCGGTGACCCAAGCCATGGAGCGCGCGGTGGCACAGACCACTCCGAATGTGGACACTCAACTGCGCGCACTCGTCGATGAGGGCAATTACATTGGCGCGGCCAAGTTGTGGATGCAGACTACGGATGCCCTGCTGGAATACGGTGAGCAGTTTCGTCGAGACACCCAGTGGTTTGCTGAGCGATTTGAGCAAGAGAAGACGGCGGCGCTCGCGCGCGTTTACAGCTGGGAGGGTGGCCCCGACGCCGCCACACGATACTTCGATCGCGCGGCGGTTCGCTATGTGAAAGCGGGTGACGAGATTAGGTGGATTACTGCCGACGCGCTCGAATTACATATCTATGAGAACCCCGACTCGCTCTCGCTCTACCTCAAAGCGATGCTCTATCACCCTCGGTGGGTGATGGCCGATTCGGTAGTCGCCACCATCGATGGCGAAACCTGGGACCTGGGGTTCCCCGTTGACGCCATCGAACGCTACGAGGGAGACCGCAATAAGTGGGAGGGTGCGTGGCGGGGCGTCGTTCCCGCTGACGTGGATTTCCTGATGGCCATGGCACTTTCGCAGCGCACCACTATCGAATTCCGCGGCCCAGACGACTCAGCAAGCTTTAGCTTGAACGCCGCCGACAAAGCCGGGCTTCAGAACATGTTGCTCGCCTATTTCGCTTTAGGAGCCGACCCGCGGGCGCTGTGGTGAGCTGAGCGGCCCACGAGGACGAGGCGATTTTGAATCATCGCGGCTCCCGCTAAGACCAACACCCCGCCGGCGACCTGGTCGATCGTGAGGTGCTCGCCTAAAAAGGCGACGCCCAACACTGCGGCCACCACGGGAGTGATGTAAGTGACGGATGAGGCGATGGCTGAACCGGCGAGCTTCATGTTGCGGTAGTTCCAGATGTAGGCAAAACCAGTGCCCAGCAAGCCCAACAGCGCCACGCTGACCATCGACACTGGCGTCACGGGGGCACTCATGATGCCGCCGAGGAGTGCGAAGGGGAGCAGGATGATGGCTGAAGCACTCACCTGTGCAGCCGCAAGGGCCGTGTTGCGATAGGGCAGAGGGGTGACGAAGCGTCGGGCATAGGGGAAGCTCAGCCCATAACAAAAGGTCGCCCCCAACAGTGCCGCGACGCCGACGAGCTTGTTTTCGCCCAAACCATGCACCACTCCACTGACCAGGGCCACTCCGACAAACCCCACCACCAAACCGAGGATTTGATTGGCGGTGACTTTCTCGGCTCGAAAAATGACGGTCATCACCAGCAGCGTCATCAGCGGGGTCGTGGCGTTGAGAATGCCGGCCATCACGCTGGTGACGTATTGCTGCCCGAAGGCGAAGAGGAAGCCGGGGGCCGCGTTGAGCAAAGTTGCCACCACGGCGAGGTGTCCCCACTCAATCAGCTTGTTCGGCAACTGCACACGCAATAGCGCCGCAAAACCGAGCAGACTGAGAGCCCCGAGTGCTCCGCGAAGGAAGGCGACACCAATCGGTGTGAATGATTGCAGTGACCACTCAATGAAGAGGAATGAGGAACCCCAGACCAGTCCGAGAGCGATGAAGCCCGGCAGCCAAGCCTTAGTCGACGTCACCGCGTGCGCCTAGGCGTCGCTGCGCTTGCGACGGCGGATCGCCACGGCAACCCACACCACAATCCCGATACCGACGAGCAATCCCAGCCAGGGGACGATAAAGCCGAAGAACACAATCGTGCCGGCGAAGAACGCGAGCATCGCGTTCCAGCCCGAGACGATGCCATCGAGGAACGAACCTGGATCGCGCTCCGGTGCGACCTCGGGTGAGCTCAGCTGGATTCCGATAGACGCGTATTGCACCTGGTCGGTCAGATAGTTGCGCTGTGAGTTCAGCGAATCGAGCTCGGCTTGGCGATCGGAGAGCGCCGCTTCGACCTCGATCAGCTCAGCCGTGGTGGTCGCCTGGTCTTGTAGGTCGCGGAGCTTTTGGATGCTCGATTCCAAGACGTCAATTCGAGCGTCCAAGTCGATTACTTGCAGGGTGACGTCAGAGTTGTTGAGAGATTTGCTCTCGAGTGTGCCCAACTGTTCAATCTCGGCCAGCGCCTCCTCCAGAGAACCCACCGGGATACGCACCCATAAATAGGCACTGGGGGCTTCGGTGACCCAATCGGTGTATTCGCTGCGCGAGTCCACGCGGCCACCGGCCGACTCGACCACGGCCTGGACCTCATCGGCTGCTTCGAGGGGGGATTCCACGGTGAGGTAGAGGTCACCCGTGACGATTTGGCTGCGCTCAATAGTTGCGTCACGACCACCCATATCGGCAGGCATCGATTCTTCGATAGCAATCTCGGGCATCGCCGCCACACTTTCGCCCATCATCATGTCTTCAGTTACAGCATCGCCCGAGGATGCGCATCCGCTCAGGCCGAGAGAGGCGAGGAGGGCGAGTGCGAGGGACACGCGGCGAATAGTCATGGCGCCACTATACGGCCGGTGGCCTATGGTACTGCTCGTTGTTTCGGTGCGGTGTGTGGTGGCGGGGCATACTGAAGGAGTGAGCTGGAATCTGTGGCCATTTCGTCGGAAACCGACGCTTCACGTGGCGACCGATGCTGGCCGGGGCGCCCCTGTCGTGCTGCTACACGGAATCGCCTCCTCCTCCGTCACCTTCGAATATGTGATTCCAAAGCTCACCGATCGACGTCGCGTTGTGGCCCTGGATCTTTTGGGGTTTGGCCGATCCGTTGCGCCCTCCAACGCTCTCTTCACAATCGACGAACACGTCGACGCGGTCGTGCACACTCTGGAGAAGCAGGGGGTCTCCACCCCCTTCACCCTGGTGGGGCATTCTTTGGGGGCGCTCATTTCTTTGCGTCTTGCCGCGCGCTTTCCCAAAATGGTGGGCCACCTCATCCTGGTGGCCCCTCCGGTGTATCTACCCTCTGACACCATCGCGGACCCGGTCGAGCGGGTGCGCATGGACGCGTATTTGAAGCTCTATGACTTCATGCGGAAAAACCGGGAATTCACGACCTCCGCGGCTCAAGCGATGGAGCGAATCTCTCCGATTCGGAACCTTGTCGATGTCAACGAGACCAACTGGCGGGCCTTTTCCCTCTCGCTCAAAAAATGTATTGAGTCACAGACCACCGTCGCCGATATCGCCCAAGTGCGCTGCGGTATCGACCTCATCTACGGAACCCTCGATCCGTTCCTCGCTCCAGCGGGGCTGCGAGTCATTGAACGTATGCGCGGGGTGGCGACCACTCGGGTGGAGGGGGTCGACCATGTGATTCGCCCCAAGCTCGCCAAAGAGCTGGTGTCCCTCATTGACAACCCCTCGCCCCCCACCGCTCCGATCAAACTGGTGGGTCGGGGAGGCTAAATAAAGTCGAGTATCGCCCGGATCGTGGCTTCCGGGCGGTCGCGATGCACGCTGTGGCCCGCACCCTCAATCACCACCATGGAGAAATGCGGGTTGGCACCGAGCACATCTTGCGCGTGGTCCCCGGTGAACATCGAATCAACAGCGGGGTCTCCTCCGACGACGAGGGTGGGGACGCACACGCTCTTCGCCTCGGCCACAACATCCCAGTGGGGGTTGTCGAGCACGGCGTGTTCAACAGCAAAACGGCTCGCGGTTTTGTGTGACCAGAGTTTGAGTCCGACATCGAGAGGGTGCCAGTGCGGGCTATCGCGCCTAATCTCTTCTTCACTCAGTTGGTCGTGCCCATAGAGCTGACCGGCGCGGACCATTTCTTTTCGCTCCTCACCGAGTAAGAGGGCGGGGTCGAGGAGCACCAGTTTCTTCGCCCATGAGGGGCGATGGGCACTCGCCACCACCGCGCTCGCTGCGCCAATGGAGTGGCCAATCACCACATCCCAACTCCCTCCACCTTCGGGACTGGTGTGTTCGAGGTCTAGGGCGAAGTCGCTGATGCGATAGCGGTGTGCCCTCGGGGCATAGCCGTGTCCCCTCAGATCAATCGCGGTGGCGGACCATCCGGCTTCGGCGAGAGCCTCGGTCACTTGCCAGCAGGTGTGTGCGGAGGAGCCCAGTCCGTGGACCATCAGAGCGCGTCCTGGGCTGGAGGGATCCCCCCAGTGCAGGCGAGGGAGTTCAACGACGGCCATGTGCCTAACCTAACTTCCCTGGCGCAGCACGGCCACCGGTTCAGTGTCGGGGATGGGGCTTGCGTCTCGACCCCGCAAATCAGGGTGGGCGCGGGTGGAGAGTGCGGCGACGGCAGTGCCCACGAGCGCGAAGGTGAGGGCGGTGGAAAAACCGCCGAGGGAACCGAATGCGTCGATGGCGAAGCCCGCGACGGCGGATCCCAGTGCCGCACCAATGAGTTGGCCGGATCCGACCCAACCATAGGCTTCGGCGGTTTCAGAGAACTTCACACTCGCGGAGACGATGGCAAACATCACCGCCAGTGCGGGGGCGATGCCCGCTCCCGCGATCGCGAGGCTGAAGAGAAGCCACCAGAAGTTGGTGCTCGCCATGGCGAGCAACATGCCGACCGCCACGATGATCATCCGGGTCGTCATCGCCCACGGGCCAATTGGGATTCCGCCAAGCCCCAACCCACCAATGAGTGAGGCGATGGCCCACATCGAGAGAAGGATGCCCGCTTCGGCGCCTTCGTCGCCGAACACCGAGACGACGGCGACCTCCACGGCGGCGGCGGAGCCAATGAGGAGGAAACCGACGATGGTGGAGAGGAGCACCGCGCCATTACCAAGGACTGAACCCAGCCGGCGTCTGCTGGGAGGAATGCGCACGCTTCCCACTTCGGGGGAGGCGAGAAACCACACCCCACCGCCGAGAAGGAAGAGGCCCGCGACGGAAATCGCCACCGGGGGTGCAATCTGGATAGCGAGGAACGTGGTGATGACGGGTCCGGCGATCCAAATGATTTCTTGGGCGGAAGCGTCAAGTGAAAACAACGGGGTGAGCTGGCGCGAGTTCACCATCTTGGGATAGATCGTGCGCACGGCTGGCTGAATGGGGGGCGTCGCGAGGCCACCGAGAAGCCCAAAGAGCATGTAGCCAATCAGGGGCATGGGCAGAAAAGCGACCGCGGCCATGCTGATGAGCGACACGATCAGAGTCAACGAGATCACGGTGCGCATACCCCAGCGGCCCATCCACCGACTGGTGAGGGGTCCGGCAACGGCTTGTCCAAAGGATGTGGCGGCGAGGACGAGACCTGCCTGGCCATAAGAATCAAAGATGCGCTCGATGTGAATGAGATAGGCCAGAGAGATCATCCCAGAGGGGAGTCGGGCGAGGAGTTGTGCGGCAATAATCCGGGCGACTCCCGGAGTTGTCAACAAGTCGCGATATCTGTTCACAGCCTTGCCAGCCTACGCCCCCTCCCCAACTGTCAGTGGTCGCTGAAAACCTGGCATCCAGGCGGGAAAAAATAGTTCACAACCTTGTGGAAAACAGGTCGGATTTGTCCACAAATGTGGAGGACACGCCCACAATATCTAGGGTTCTTGCGTTGTCAGAAACCGTAGATATAGTGGTCAAGCCTCTTCGATCTGCGAGGGTCCCCCAGGAGCAATTTTGGGGCGAAATCGAGGTTTTGAGGCGTCCCTAGACCTAGCGCAGCGGCGCACAAATCGATAACCGAACAGAAGTGTGAGGAGACACCTGTGACAAACATTTCCGTGGTGAAGCGCGACGGCAGTCGCGAGTCATACGACGCCAACAAGATCAACCTTGCGATCGAGAAGGCGGCGGAGGGACTCGACGACTCCATTGCGTGGGTCACCCAGATTGCGAGCGAGCTCGAACTCACCCTGTTCGATGGAATCACGACACAGCAGCTGGACGAAGCCGTCATCCAGGTCGCACTGCAGAACGTCAAAGATGACCCTGCATTCGACGTGGTCGCTGCTCGCCTCCTGCTCAAGACCATCTACAAGCGTGTGCTCGGCGACTACGCCGACGATGCGGAACTGTTGGAGCTGCACAAGCAACACTTCGCCGCCAACGTCAAGCGCGGTGTGGAAGAAGGACTTCTCGACACTCGCCTTCTCGAGCTGTTCGACCTGGAGCGCCTTGCCCAGGCACTTCAGCCCGAGCGCGATGACCTGCTGAAGTACATCGGTGTGGTCACCTTGAACAACCGCTACGGCATCAAAGGCCGCAACGGCGACCCACTCGAAGTGCCGCAGTACTTCTGGATGCGCATCGCGATGGGCCTCACCCTCAACGAGGCTGACCCCACCACGCAGGCGCTGCGCTTCTACGAGAAAATGTCGAAGCTCGAGTACCTCGCTGCCGGTTCCACCCTGGTCAACGGTGGCACCAGCTACCCGCAGCTTGCGAACTGCTTCGTGATGGAAATGCAGGACGACATCGAGCACATCGCGAAGACCACTCGCGACGTGATGTGGCTGACCAAGGGAACCGGTGGAATCGGTCTCTCGGTCACCAAGCTGCGCGCCCAGGGATCGCCCATCCGCTCCAACAACACCACCTCCACCGGCCCCATCCCCTTCATGCACACCATCGACTCGGTGTTGCGTGCGGTGAGCCGTGGTGGAAAGAAGTTCGGTGCACTGTGCTTCTACATGGAGAACTGGCACATGGACTTCCCCGAGTTCCTCGACCTGCGTCAGAACTCCGGTGACCCCTACCGTCGTACCCGCACCGCCAACACTGCGGTGTGGATCTCCGATGAGTTCATGAAGCGCGTGCAAAACGACGAGCCGTGGTATCTCTTCGACCCGCTCGAAGTGCCCGACCTCAACGAGCTCTACGGTGACGCTTTCTCCAAGCGCTACGCCGAGTACATCAAGATGGCCGAAGCAGGCGAGATCAAGATGTTCAAGAAGATCGGTGCCCGCGAGCAGTTCAAGGCCATCCTGGTCTCACTGCAGGGAACCAGCCACCCCTGGCTGACCTGGAAGGACACCATCAACAACCGTGCCATCAACAACAACACCGGCACGATTCACCTCTCCAACCTCTGCACCGAAATCTGCCTGCCGCAGGACGTCGACAACGTGTCGGTGTGTAATCTCGCGTCGATCAACCTCTCGACCCACCTCGTCGACGGGAAGATGGACTGGGATCTGATTGATGAGAGCGCCCGCGTGGCCGTGCGTCAGCTCGACAACCTCATCGACATCACTCGCTCGAGTGTGCAGGAAGCGGACTTCTCCAACGACCAAAACCGCGCCGTCGGTTTGGGCGTGATGGGCTTCACCGACGTGATTGAGCGTTTGGGCTTCAGCTACGAGTCCGAAGAGGCCTACGACCTCATCGACGAAATTCTCGAGCACGTGTCCTACGCCGCAATCGACGAGTCGGCGAACCTCGCGAAAGAGCGTGGCGCCTACGCCAACTTCGAAGGTTCGCGTTGGTCGCAGGGCATGGTGCCGCTGGACACCATCGACCTGGCCGAGGCCGACCGCGGTGTCGAAATCGAGGTCACCCGCAAGACCCGTCTTGACTGGGACGCCCTACGCGAGAAAGTCAAGGGCGGCATGCGCAACGCCACCCTGATGGCCATCGCCCCCACCGCGTCGATTGGTCTCGTGGCCGGAACCACCCCCGGTCTCGACCCCCAGTTCTCGCAAATCTTCAGCCGCGCCACCAGCTCCGGCAAGTTCCTCGAGGTCAACCGCAACCTCGTCGAAGCACTGCGCGAGCGTGGCCTGTGGGAGAAGACCCGCGAGTCAATCCTTCGCAGCCAGGGAGACATCCAAGGCATCGAAGAGATCC
>Ga0255769_10001717_pt1 | contig 24525 bp, 19 predicted proteins | sample 041ome_9_FD_179637 | JGI IMG/M metagenome (GOLD analysis project Ga0255769, IMG submission 179637) | Coastal salt marsh microbial communities from the Groves Creek Marsh, Skidaway Island, Georgia - 041413US metaG (version 2) | ecosystem: Environmental > Aquatic > Marine > Intertidal zone > Salt... | reverse complement strand
AACGGGGCAAGCACCCGCCTCTCGTAAGAGTTTGACCGCCCAGGCACCGATACAGCCGGCAGCGCCGGTGACCAGCACTGTTCGGTCTTTAAAATAGGAGGCATCCATTATTCCTGATCCTCCAGCTTCTGTAGAAAGGTCGTCAAGCGCTCCGTGGCACCTCTAACGCTGGCCGCCAGCTTGACTCGATCGTCTTCCAAAGAGATATCACTCAGTAAGGCCTCCAGCCGCGCAATCGTGCGATGGATTTCAAAGCGCGTCAGCTCCGCATGAATTCCGGGGTCGGCCCAGTCCATCATGTTGATCGAATTGGTCGCGTCGTCAAGGTTGCCGGGCATGACCTCAAAGGAGGGAATCATCGTGATGCGGGCTGCTTTTTCCAGCAGCCGGCAGGCGCGGTGAAAAATCATGGTGCCCTGCTGTAAGAAGCCATAGCCCGCGTCGGGAAAGGGAATCGCCTCGACGCGATCTCGGGGCAATTCAACGTTGCCTCCCTCCTCGCCGGAAATGCCCAAAAGTTCGCGCCCTTCAAATTTGGTGCCTTTAAAAATTTCGAATTCGCCGCCTTTCAATGGCTTCGGGTCGGTCACCATCATGACGACGTCAAAGGCAACCGAGTCGACGTGCCAGCTGTCGACCGCGCGAGTTATGTCATCGGGTGCGTAGTTGATACCGCAGGCCACGGCGGGGACAGAGTGGCGTTTAAGGGTAACCTTCGCGATACCCGATAAGTGCTCTGCTAGTTCGGGGGAATCGCAAAAGTCGCGAATAAAGTGGGAGCGATAGCCAGCCCCTCGGGCGTAACTCCCGAGCCGGTTAGCGCCAGTACCCGTATCTTCATTGCGGTTGCCATAAATTTGATCGCACACCCAGCGCATCGCTTCGACCCCCTCCTCAGACAGGATGCGGAAGGCGTTGCTGTAGGCGAAGGCAGAACTGCAATCGGCCATCTGCTCCTGTCGGTACCCCAATTCTTCAAGCGAAGTGATGTGTGTCGGCGCCTCGAGCGCCAAGTGGCGGCCAGGCTCAAAGACGGGTTCATCGACAAGGGGCAAGTAGGGTGAGGGTCTCCCGGCCGGGAGGGGCAGGGGTTCCGCGGTCGGACGCATCAAATTGACCTCGAATGCTGATGATTCATCAAGAGTAATCACGGATTCTTGCTGAGCCCAAGTTTTTTTTGCGGTTGAAGAGCCCCCTCTGCTTGGCAAACTGGCGATGGTCTCAGAATAAATTCAAAAATAGCATCAAATTCAATGAGATAGAAAATTCGTTTTTACTGGCCCAATCGTAACGGTTCTGTAACATTTCCTCGTCTATACTGCCCGCCAGACAGACAAGACAGCGAAAGGAACTTGTACCCAGTGGATATCATTACTACTCACGGCGTTATGCTGCTCTCACTAGCCTGTGTCTTTGGTTTGTTTATGGCATGGGGAATTGGTGCAAACGATGTGGCGAACGCCATGGGTACCTCGGTGGGTGCCAGAGCGCTGACGCTTAAACAGGCCATTTTAGTTGCCGCTATTTTTGAATTTCTCGGTGCGTACCTTGCAGGAGGTGAAGTTACCTCCACCATTCGAAAGGGTATTGTTGATCCCTCTCTATTGGGCGATTCGCCGCAGCTCTTGGTGTATGGCATGTTGGCCTCGCTGTTGGCTGCCGCAACCTGGTTAGCGATTGCCAGTTCTCGCGGTTGGCCGGTATCTACGACGCACTCCATTGTCGGTGCGATCGTCGGGTTTTCAGCCGTGGGCATCTCTGTCGATGCAGTAGCGTGGAGCAAAGTTGGCACCATCGCGGCAAGCTGGGTTGTGTCACCTTTGATGTCTGGCACCATCGCTTTTCTCCTCTTTGTTTCCGTGAAGAGGCTTATTCTTGACCACGAAGATACCTTTGCGAGAGCAAAGAAGTACGTGCCTTATTACATGTGGCTGGTGGGTTTCATGATCAGCATGGTTACCCTATTAAAAGGTCTGAAGCACATCGGGGTGGAGATTGACCTGGGTATGGGGTCCAAGTTCACCAATGCGATGGTCCTATCCGCCATGATTGGTGTCTTCATTAGTTTGTTAGGAGCCATCCTATTGGGCCGTATTAAGGCTGCTGGCAGCGATGAAAATAGCTCGATGAATGTAGAGCGCGTTTTCGGTGTTTTGATGATTTTTACCGCCTGTGCGATGGCCTTTGCCCATGGTTCAAACGACGTGGCCAATGCGGTAGGGCCTCTTGCTGCGGTGGTCAGCACAGTGCAATCCGGTGGCCAGATTGTCGCTAAGTCTGGTCTTCCTTGGTGGGTTCTGGGTATTGGAGCAGTTGGAATTGTTTTTGGCCTCGCAACATACGGTTGGCGAGTCATGCAGACAATCGGGCGCAAGATTACAGAGCTTACGCCGAGCCGAGGATTTGCTGCCGAGCTTGCCGCTGCTACGACGGTGGTATTGGCTTCGGGCACAGGCCTTCCTATTTCGACTACCCACACTTTGGTGGGCGCGGTCCTCGGGGTGGGCTTAGCGCGGGGTGTAGAGGCGCTTCACTTGCCGACGGTGGGAGCTATTGTGACTTCGTGGGTGGTGACGTTGCCCGCGGGCGCTGGCCTTTCCGTGATATTCTTTTACTTGCTGCAAGCCGCTTTTGGTTGATTCCAAGACGAATGGGAAATCAACGAGTACATACACTTGCTGTAGTTTTTGGGGGTTAATCCGTGCAAATTAAGACACCAATATCGGACGTATTCAGCTCTTCACCGCTCGCTATGCTAGAACTGCATGTCAAGGCATGTGCAGATTGTGTGAGCAAGCTGCCCGTTTATTTTGAGGCAGCTCAGGCGGGCAAATGGAGCCGAGCGGCCAAGGCGCAGGAGTCAATTGCGGAACTCGAAGGCGCGGCAGATGAGCTAAAGCGTGACGTGCGCCGCAACCTGCCCAGAGGAATTTGGATGTCGGTCTCGCGAGCAGACCTGCTGGAACTTGTGCGGATGCAGGACAAGATGGCTAACGACACCAAAGATGTCGCGGGCTTATCCTTGGGGCGAGAACTCGCGTTTCCGCCGGCCTTAGAGAAGTCGTTGTTCAAGTTCATTACGGTGGTAGTAGATACCGTCACGACTACGGTGGAGGTTGTCGCGGCGACGCGAGAACTATCCAAATCCGCATTTGGTGCTCGTCAGGCGCAGGCCATCATGAGCAAAGCTCTGGCTGTTGAGAAGCTCGAGCGAAAATCAGATGAGCTACAAACCCGCCTTCGTGCCAAGCTGAAAGTTCATGAAGACAAGCTATCCCCGATCGATGCGATTTTTCTGTACCAGCTGCTGTCACAGATCGGGGAAATTGCGAATAGCGCGGAAAAAGTAGCGCATCGCGCGCAAATTATTGCTAGCAGCTAGCACAAGCCCTAGACACCCACGGTTACTCAGCGCTTAAGGACTCCGGCAAGTCTGTAGTCCTTTACGCTGCGCCGCACCCCTTCTTTATGCTCAATGAAGGTCGCTTCTCAGCCCCGGCCAAATCCAAAAGCCCCAGCGGCAGTAGGTGGCACGGGTATTTTTGCCGAAAGCGGCCTGAAACACCTCAATGTCATATTAATGCAACATTTTTGACATATGGTGCCACCAACCATTGTGAGGTGAGTGCTTATGTCTATCGTCAGAGTTCAACACGCTATTAAAACTGCGGCACTTGTGGCCTCGTTGAGTGCTCCGGCTACTGTGGCGGCGGACAAGGAATTGCTGGATATCCTGCTGGGAAACGGTGTGATTACAGCGGAGCAGCACGCGCGACTCATAAAAAAGGATGAGATTTCGACTGTTGATATTCTCCCTTCGAGTTTAACTGAGGCGCCCTTGGTGGTGGCGGTGAATGAGGAGGAAATCGTCACCGAGGTGTCTTTGGATGAGAGCACGCAAATGGCGATAAACGACGCAGTAGATAAAGCCATCTCTGAAGCCTCTCCCATCAAGGCGAGCTATGGTTCAAAAGGCTTTGGATTTGCAACTCGCGATGGCAAGTTTGCGACCAACCTACAGTGGCGCGCGCAATTTAGGTATAGCAATCCCTTCGGTTCTGACCCTCGCCAGTTATCTGCTTTCAATGACGACTCGGTCTCTAGCTTTGAGCAACGACGTCTGCGTATGAAGATTGGCGGCCACGGTTTTCAGCCGTGGATTAAGTACTATTTTGAGGTCGACCTCCAGCCGGCTCGGGACGTGGATGCCGATGCTGTGTCCTCCGGCGCTCGCGTTATCGATTGGCGAGTCGATCTGGCTAAGTGGGACTGGGGCGGCATTCGTATGGGCCAGTGGAAAGTCGATCTTAACCGGGAGCGGGTAGATTCCTCCGGTCGGCAGCAGTTTGTCGAGCGTTCCATCGTTAACAGAATCTTCACGGTTGATCGACAAGTGGGGATTCAGTTGCGAGGGAGATTATTTGACGGAACCCTAGCTGACCTCAATTACTACGCAGGCGTATTTAATGGCGAAGGCCGTAGTGTTCGAAACAGCTCGGAAGATCATTTGTACATGGGTCGTCTGCAGTGGAACTTTCTGGGCAGAGAACTTGCTTGGAAGCAAACCGATGTTGAGTTCACCGAAAAACCTACGGGCTCTTTTGCCATTGCAGGTTTCACCAATACGGGGCCATGTACCCGTTGGTCCTCCTCTGGCTGCGGCAATTTAGATGGTTTTGCGAAGCCTGCGGTGGCTGAGTCCGACCAGTTTAAAATTGAACAGGGCGTGCAAGAATTCGCCTTCAAGTATCAGGGCTTCTCATTCCAACAGGAATGGCACCGCAAGTTTGTTACTGATCGCGTTGAAGGAACCAAGAGTGACCTTACTGGTGCTTATGTTCAGGCCGGCTATTTCTTCAACAACTGGCTCGACGCTTTTCCGGCGCCACTTGAGCTGGCTGCGCGGTATGCCTACGTAGAGGAGCCCAATAAATTCGATCGCAACTTCTATAACGAGCGTGAGGAATTTACGTTAGGCGCGAACTGGTTCTTTAAGGGACACAGCAACAAAATTACGTTGGATTTCTCTCATCTAACGTTGGATGACGGGTTGCTTCAGGAAAGAGACTCTGAGAATCGCGTCCGACTGCAATGGGATGTGTCCTTTTAACGACGGCGTCTCGGCGTTTCCCTCGACCTAGGCACGGTTTGCGGGCACACTCACGACACAGGTACACGTGGGTGAGGTGCTGGTCGTGTTGCAACGAACACTTGATGCGGGGCAAGTTGCCGCATTCCGCAAAGACGGTGTTGCGAAGATAGCGGGGTGCGTCGATCCCCGCTGGATCGAAGCACTCTTGTCAGTTGCCGAGGTGCAGCTTGCAAACCCTAGCCCGTGGGTTAACGATGTCAACGCGGGCGCCTACGAAAACCGTTTGTTTACTGACCGGTACCTGTGGCGTCATAACGACGTGATTCACCGGTTTGTTCACGAGTCGGGGTGCGCGCGTTTGGCAGCGCAGGCAATGGGAAGCGACTCCGCCCGTTTTTATTTTGATCACCTGCTCATTAAAAAAGTGAACACCCCCACGGTGACGCCGTGGCATCAGGATGCGCCATACTGGCCGTTTCGGGGAAAACAGATTGCCTCAATTTGGTTGGCTCTCACCCCGGTCACCGTGGAGGGCAGCGGCATGGAGTTTATCCGCGGCTCCCATCTAGATGATGTCTATTACCTTCCTCAGGTTTTTAACGGTGCCGACAATAAGTCAGGTCAATGGGCCACCGAGCAGCGGGGTGTGCCGGTGCCGGATATTGATGCCGACCGTAGCGCTTACGACATAGTTAGTTTTGACATGGAGCCGGGTGACGGACTCATTTTCTCGGCGTGGATCCTTCATGGGGCCCGGGGAAATCACTCCGCTACACAGGATCGCGTTGCTCTGTCCACCCGATGGCTCGGGGATGATGTGCTTTGGGATCCCCGGGAGGGCGTCGACCCCACGGTGGACCCCGCTCAAGTCCTGGTCGATCCAGGGATGCCACCGCGGGATAATTCATTTTTCCCCGAAATTTATCGTGCTCCGGCGACGGCGCGATAACAGGGTTCAGAGAGACCGTTCGATTTACCGCGTGGATATTGCTGGCAGGACTGTTCGCCGCTCTGGGATGGCTAGTCCATGAGACGGCTAAAATAGGCGCGGGGTATGCGGCAAAGCAGCTGTGTTCGGGTGTTTATGTCAGCCGTCTCTGCGTTAGACCCCGCGGGGAAAGTTTCATTAGAGGGGGAGCGCCACCGACTAGTTGCCAATGCGCCCATTATCCAAACCCTACTTAATAGCGCGTTCGAAGAGCCCGCCGAGGGGTGCAGAAACACGCTTGGGGTGGTTGTGATGCACCTCCGGGGGCATTGGTGCCTGAATCAAGCCGGTGTCGCGATTTGAGCGCACCTACTGTTGTGCAAACCGGTTGGTTGCCGCGATCAGCGCTTTGGCATTGGGGGGATCAAAGGCTGAATGGCCGGCATCGGGAATGAGCTGAAAGTCAGCCTCCGGCCAGGCGCGATGCAGATCCCAGGCGGTGGTCGCCGGGCACACTACGTCGTAGCGTCCTTGGACGATCACGGCGGGAATATGGCGGATGAGATCGATGTTATCGAGCAATTGATTCTCGTGGCTAAAGAAACCCTTGTTTACAAAGTAATGACACTCAATGCGGGCCATTGCCAACGCGGCCTCGGGCTCGTCGAGCTTTTCCATAAAGTCCTTGTTCTGTAACAGATAGCTGGCGGATGCCTCCCAGACCGACCAGGCGCGAGCAGCAGCGAGCCGTTCCTCTTCGTTGTTACTGGTCAGTCGTCGGTGAAAGGCATTGAGCAGATCATCCTGCTCCGACGCCGGGATAGGCGCAAGGTAGTGCTGCCAACTGTCGGGATAGATCTCGCTGGCGCCGTGCTGATAGAACCAACGGATTTCCTGATCCCGAAGCAAAAAGATTCCCCGCAATACCAGTTCCGTCACGACGTCGGGATGAGTTTGCGCGTAGGCCAAGCTTAATGTGCTGCCCCAGGATCCTCCAAAGACCAGCCAGCGTTCAATGTGTAGTTCGCTGCGCAGCCGTTCCATATCGGCTACCAAGTCCCAGGTCGTATTGGCGAGTAGACTGGCGTGCGGGGTTGAGCGGCCACAGCCACGCTGATCAAACAGCACGATCCGGTAACGCGCTGGATCAAAAAATCGGCGGGCGTCGGGTGAGGTACCACCTCCGGGCCCGCCGTGAACAAAGACGCAGGGCTTGCCCTGGGGATTGCCCGATTCCTCAAAGTACAGCGTGTGACCTTCATCTACTGACAGCGATCCACTGCGGTAGGGTTCGATGGGAGGGTAGAGGTGGTCCATGCGGTTTGTCTCCCCAGTAGGTGGGATGTTCTCGATGTCGGTGCGCTGGAATGCGCTGGCAATCATACTGGGTTAGGCTACTGTTCGTGGTCAAGTAGGGGTCGCTTTAGATGCAGCAGGCGTTTATCTATGACGCAATAAGAAGTCCGCGAGCTCGTGCAAGGCCTGGCGGTGGTCTCCATGACACTCATCCCTTTGATCTTTTGCATGCACTTTATAGCGCGTTGGAAGAACGTGTTGGACTAGACCCCGCGGTCATTGCAGAAGTTATTCTCGGGTGTGTGACTCAAGTGGGTGAGCAGGCTGGCAATATTGCAAAAAGCTCGGCGCTGTATGCCAACTGGCCCTCAACAGTATCGGGCCTCACTGTGTCCCGATTTTGCTCCTCGGGGCTTGATGCTGTTGCTCTTGCCGCCCTAAAGATCACGGCGGGACAGGAGCAAGCAATCGTCGCTGGAGGAATAGAGATGATGTCCCGGGTGCCGATGATGGCGGATCAGGCGGCGATTTTCTCCGATCCCAAACTGGCTGAAGCGTCAAAAATTTTGTTAATGGGCAGCGGCGCAGACCTTATTGCGTCGCTCTATGGCTGCACAAGAGCGGACGTAGACGCGATAGCCATGGCGAGCCAACAGCGGGCAAGCGCCGCAATAGCTGGCGGTTATTTTTCATCGATTATTCCTATTAAGCATCCGATTAGCGGAGAGAATGTCACCCAAGACGAGTGTGTCCGCCCGGAAACCACCATGGCGTCACTTGGAGCATTGCCCGCAAGTTTTGAGAGTATTGGTCGCTCTGGCGCAGACGCTATCCAGTTGGCAGCCTATCCGCGGTTAGCAGCCATTAACCACGTCCATACGGCAGGTAATTCTCCCGCGATGGCGGATGCCGCAGCGATGGTGGTAGTTGGCAGTGAAGCCTTTGCTAGTACCCTGGGCGCCAAACCACGAGCGGTGATTAAAAGCATTGCAACGGCCGCCGATGAGCCTTTGCTGGTCTTATCAGGGTGTGTCGCCGCCACGAAAAAACTCCTGGCCAAAGAGCGTCTGAAAGTAGCTGATATTGATTTATTCGAGATCCACGAGGCGTTTGCTGCGACCATGATTAAGTTACAGCGCGATCTGAGCATTCCCTCGGAAAAGCTTAACGTTAACGGTGGCGTTATTGCCCTAGGCCATCCTCTAGGTGCTACCGGGGCCATCATGCTTGGCGTTCTGCTCGATGAGCTTGAGCGAAGACAGCTCCGTACGGGCTTGGTAGCAACAAGTGGCGCTGCGGGTTTGGGAACCGCGCTCTTGATCGAGCGACTGTAAAAGGTGGAGACTTTGTAGCATGAGCGAACCTATTTATATTTTAGGCGGGTATCAAACGGATTTCGCGCGGGTCTGGTCACGGGAAGGCCTAGACATCTCTGACATGATTCGTGAGGCTAGCCTGGGAGCCTTGGCAGAAAGCGGTATCGAGCCCTCGCATATTGACTCAATCCATGTCGGTAATGCCTTTGCCGAAGCCCAGCGGCAGCAAGGTCACCTGGGCGCGATGGTGTCCCAAGTCGTACCCGAGTTATGGGGAAAGCCAGCTATGCGTCACGAGGGAGCCTGCGCGTCGTCATCGCTAGCTACGCTGACGGCCATGGCCGAGATAGAAGCGGGTCGTTACGATTGCGTGCTTGTTGTTGGGGCTGAAGAGTTTAAAAACTTGCCCGGTGACCAGGCTTCTGAAAATCAGAATTCTGCCGCTTGGCGAAATCGCGAGAATATTGATTGCCGATTTATGTGGCCCGCCGTCTTCGGCTTATTGGCTGACGAATACGAAGAGCGCTATGGCCTCAATCGAGAGCTGCTAAACCAGATTTCCGATATCAATTATACCAACGCCAAGCGCAATCCCTTGGCGCAAACTCGTCAATGGCAATTTGCTGAGGGCAGCTTCAGTGAGGACGATGCCTTAAATCCTGTTATTGAGCCCGGGGTGCGTCGTCTCCATTGCGGCCAAATTACCGACGGTGCCTGTGCCCTTGTGTTGGCATCTGGTTCTTTCCTAAAGAAACATCGGATGCAAAGTGGAAAAAAAGCATTGGCGAGAATCGAGGGGTGGGGCCATCGCAATGCAGGAATCCGGTATCGGGACAAGGTGGAGCGAAGTAAAAATCAGCCCTACGTTTTTCCCCATGTACGTGATGCGATTACGGATGCCTTTGGTCGGGCCGGTATTCAGGATGTTTATCAGCTTGATGGTATTGAGACCCACGATTGTTTCTCCATGACTGAGTACATGGCAATTGATCACCTTGGGATGACGCCACCGGGGGAGTCCTGGCGGGCCGTGGAAAATGGGACCATTGCTCCCGGGGGGCGCCTCCCGGTAAACCCCAGCGGTGGATTGATTGGCTGCGGCCATCCGGTTGGTGCGACCGGCGCCAGAATGCTGCTAGACGCCTCACGCCAGGTGACGGCCAGTGCTGGGGAGATGCAAATTGAAGGTGCTGGCAGAGTAGCGACCCTGAATATTGGTGGATCTTGTGCGACGGTATGTAGTTTTATTGTCGGGCGTGAGTGATACCCTAGCTACCTGAGGATCCTGAAGCGCGGTGTACTTCGCGCCGTAGCAGGAGGAGTTTTACGATGAACCAACAAGTAAAAGACCCTGATGCGCCGTTTGGCCATGAGTACGGCCCCTATATAACCGACGTATTTGCACCCGTTCTCGACGAGGAAACCCACACAGATCTCCCGGTTACAGGAGAAATACCGCAAGATCTCAATGGTGTCTATTTGCGTAACGGGCCGAACCCTCGCCACGAACCCAAAGGTGACTACCATCCGTTTGATGGTGATGGGATGTTACACAGCGCGCATTTTGATCAGGGGCGATTAGTCATTCGCAACCGGTGGGTTCGAACCGAAGCGTGGCAGCGCGAGCATGAGGCTGGGCGATCGGAATATTGGGGTATCCGCCAAACTCTGAAGGGGCGTGAGGATCAACCGCTAAAAGATTCTGCGAATACAGATGTCATTGGTCATGCCGGTGTGGCTATCGCCAATTGGTATTTGGCCGGTGTCCCTTACGCTCTAGATCCAATTTCCTTAGAAACCTTGGGGCCCCGACGTGGTTATCTCGACGCGATGGGCTCGGGTATGTCCGCTCACTGTAAAGTCGATGAGGCTACCGGAGAGTTGATGTACTTTGATTACGGCGATCAGTTCCCCTACATGTGGTACGGCGTCGTTGACAGCGCTGGCAATCTTGTTCACCGGGTGCCCATCGAACTGCCGGGCAACCGCTTACCCCATGATATGGCGATTACCGAGCATTATTCGATTCTGCACGATCATCCCGTGTTTCATGATGAGGGGGCCCGCGCCGCAGGAAGACATAAAGTCGTATTCAACTCCGAGATGCCATCGAGACTTGGCGTAATTCCTCGTAGGGGTGACGCCGCATCGATTCGATGGTTTGAGTTTACGGGGGCCTTCATCTATCACGTTGTCAACGCTTGGGAAGAGGATGACGAAATCGTGATGGTGGCGTGTCGGTACATGCCCGCTCGGCAGTCAGACGGCAGTTTCGATGACGCCAGAACCGCGAAAATGATTACCCGACTCATGATGGATGCGCGCCTCTGGCAATACCGAATGAATCTGACGACCGGTGAGTGCCGTGAGAAATGTCTGGATCCCGACCACAATGTAGAGTTTCCGAGCTACGATGCTGGGAAGACTGGAAGGTATACCCAATTCGCTTATCTGGTTGACCATGATCCCAATACGCTTCGTTGGTGGGGTGTTTGCAAATACGACACGGATACCGGTACGCGGTTAAGCGCCTGGACGGATGACGCGGCGCATTGTTGGTACAGTGAACCCTGGTTTGCGCCAGCCGACGATCAGTATGACGAAGATCGCGGTTACGTTATCGCCTTTGTTTGGAATGACAGAGCAAAGACCCAGGAGCTGCAAATCTTTGATGCGAAAGATCTGAATAAAGGCCCTCTCGCAAGAGTGCACATGCCCCATCGAATTCCGCCGGGGTTCCATGCCTGTTGGATGTCGGCTGATCAGATCGGCTCAAGCGCGCCCTAAAAACTGTTGCGACCAGGTTGCGCTGAATTCTAATGCAAACGTCGACGCCCGAAAGAATTCAACGGTATGAGGATGCCGGTTATTGGGGGAGCGCGACGCTGTGCTCGTTATTAGCCCATCAAGTCGCTGAGAGGCCACATGCAGTAGCGGCAGTTGATCAATTTAATAAGCAGGAATTGACGGGCGGCGATCCTCAGCGACTGAGCTTTAAGCAGCTTGATGACGTGAGTAGCGCCATGGCGCTTGATTTGCTTGCATTAGGTGTTCGGCACGGCGACCGCATGATGGTGCAGTTGCCTAACGTGGTAGAGCTGATGGCATGCTATTACGCCGCCAGCAAACTGGGCGTCGTTATTTCGCCCCTGCCGGTGCAGTACGGGCGTCATGAGATTGGCTCGCTCGCGATAGCGCTTGAGCCTTCGTGGTTTATTGGCACGCGTAGCTTTCGAGGCCAAAGCCTTGCGGATCATGGGTCGGCTGCCGTCGCTTCGAGTGCCGTTCTTGCCGTGGATGAAGATTTCTCGCTGCGTGGTCGAGATGGGTTGTCCCATGATGAGCAGAGCCGCATAGATCAGTACTTGAGTGATCATCCGCGAGACGCTAATGCTATTTTTTCTGTCTGTTGGACCTCGGGCACAACGGGAACCCCCAAGGGAGTGCCGCGTTCTCACAATATGTGGCTCGCGTCAGGCCGAATGACGGCAGTGGGAAGTGAGTACCAACAGGGGGACTTGCTGCTCAACCCGTTTCCCATGGTGAATATGTCTGCTTTGGGTGGATTTTTATTTCCGGCCGTTCGGGAGGGCTGTGGCGTGGTGTTGCATCACCCACTCGATGTGCCTGTTTTTTTGCAACAGATCCAGCAAGAGCAGATTACATTTACTATTGCGCCGCCCGCGCTGCTCAATAAGTTGGCGAAAGAACCGGAGCTGTGGCGACGCTTTGACTTCAGCCAGCTTCGTGCTATTGGCTCGGGCTCTGCGCCGCTCGCTCCCGACATGATTGGTGTGTTTGAGAATGATTACGGCGTGACCATCTACAACATTTATGGATCGAATGAGGGTATAGCCCTGATTTCGTCGCCCACCGCTATTCCAGATGCTCGAGCTCGGGCAGAATTATTTCCCAGAAGCGGTTTTGGCGGTAACAAATGGCGCGGCGAGCTTCACGAGTCGGTCAAATCAAAGGTCATTGATCCTGACGATGGTCGGGAGCTGACAGCCCCTGGGGATCGCGGTGAGCTATGTTTTTCCGGCCCCACCGTGTTCGATGGGTATCTGGGTGCAAAAGACGACGGTGTTTTTACGCAGGATGGTTTTTTTCGCACGGGTGATCTTGTCGATATCACTGGTGATCAGGGTGAGTACTACAGGATTGCTGGTCGTCTCAAAGACATTATCAATCGCGGTGGTATGAAGATATCGCCCTCAGAGCTAGATGCGCTCCTCGATGGCTTTCAGGGGTTGGCAGAGGTGGCTGTCTGTGCCTACCCGGATGATGACTTGGGGGAGCGAGTTTGCGTTTGTGTGGTTCCCTCGCAGGAAGAGAACCCGCCGACTTTGGATGAGCTATGCGAGTATCTTATTGGCTGTGGCGTGGCCACATTTAAACTGCCGGAGCGAATCCGCATTGTGACGGCGCTACCGAGAAATCCGCTAGGTAAAATACTTCGTCACGAGCTAAGCGACAGCCTCGATTAAGCAACTTGAGGGAAAAAGTTAGCTTCCACCGCGGACAAAAAGCCCGCCATATCAACAATCGTTTCAGTCTCAGGGTTGAGTGTCTTACCTTTCAAGTCGCCTGTGACCGTGCCCTGATCAACGGTATCGATCAATGCCGCTTTAAGCTTGCTTGCGTAGGTTGCGAGCGCTGCGTTGTCTTCTCGCCCCGCCAGGTCATCCAGCGCATTGGCTAGCGCGAAGATAAGCGCAGAAGAGTTGAAGTGCGCCTCCTTACCATCGGTTTCCAGGTAACGCATGTAGAGATCGTGAGCGGTACCGTGAGGGGCCTCGAAAAGCTTGGTGCCGTCTTTGCTGATAATCACAGAGCTGGCTGTTGCGAGACTCCCACCAAGAGCGGCGGAAATGTCGGAAAAAATATCGCCGTCCAGATTCTGGGCGGGATAAAGCCCCCAGCGCGGCGGATCACAAATCATCTTACTAAGCTGGCGCGAAGGTCGCATGATCATAAAAGAAGGGGGTGGTGTATCGAGCGCCGCGAGTTCCTGTCGGATCTCTAAAATGATGGAGCTGTATACCTCGTCGTAATTGACGAACTCGCGCTTCAGACCGAAATACACCTCCTTCTTATTGATCGCTGCGTCCTGAAAGACCTGGCTTACCCAATCTTTAATAGCCTCTCGGTCATTGGACATAAAAAGTATGGGGTCGTTGGTTTTGACATGGCGGGCGTGCTTTTCCTCGCCATCGACAATGACCTTAATGACACCATCCTCGGGTGCCGGGGTGTTGTAACTGCCGTACTGGTCACCACCGCCGGCACTCATGCGCGAAATGGAGACATGCGCCTTGCGCTCGGGGAGACCGTAGCGTTTGAGCTGCTGCACCAGCTTGAAGAGCTTCATGCCACTGACGTTATCGGGCACTCCCCAGAGCGCTCGCTCCGGTGGATTGGACACGATCCGGGCGGCCTGTGCGTCGATCAATTCATAGTGATAACCCAGGCCTGCGGCTTCTGCCTGCGCCTGATAATCGTTGCGATAAATCGTTTCGATTGCCTCGCGCATCACGCCATCATAGCCGGGGACCACGGTGTCTTTGAGCCCGAGGTAAATATCCCGCTTTTCATCCAGTGCGCGCTGGAAAAATCGGTGAGCCCAGGCTTTTACCGCTTCCAACTCATTGGTCGCGAGCATCCACGGATCGCCTTTGTTTAGCGATCGGCGGTGCAGTTCGATGGGGTCGCCGCTGCTGCCAACAAAAATGACCTTGGCAACCCCGGTCGCATTAGAAAGTTCGCTGTAGCTGAAATCCAAGCCACCGCTTTCCATGGTGTCGACCTCAATATCGCGGTTTACCCAGTCGGGTCGCACACTCTTTAAATTACGAAATTCGATGTCTTCCCGGGTGATATTGCCACTAATGCCTTTACGGATTGCACCGTTCGGAGATTTGGTCGCCAGACCGTCGAGGGATTTTTCATCGATCTCTGGGTGACGCGCCAGCAACTCATCAAGCTGCTGGCGATTGACGGTCATCCCGGCATTTTTGATGCCCACGCCATGCTTCTTGAGCGCCGCAATCGCTTCGCGTACGACCTGCCCATTACTCACGAGTCGCTGCTGCGCCGAAAGGTCAATTTCCACTAGCTCAATATCAAGTTTCGAGTGCACGAAGCGCTTTAGAATCTCATCAAAAGCCACTTGCGCCATTTCATCTCCATGGAGAATAACCAAGGGATTTTTGACGGCTATTTTGGCACTCACGGGTGTGTCCTCTCGATAAACAATGCTGTTGGCAAATGCCGACAGATTTTGGGGCGCAAGAATAGCGCGGCGAGGCAGCCAGCCCTAGAGGACTTTTGCACATCGGCGATAGATAGACGGAAAAAAGTGGCTCTGCTCAGCGATCCTGCCAGCTCGGTGCGCGCTTATTAATGAATGCTGCAACGGCCTCATGAGCATCTTCTGTCATGGCGACCAATGATTGCTGCCGATCCTCCAATGCCATCGCTGCGTCGAGAGATCCCGCGTCGATACTTATGTTGAGGCCGTCCTTTGTCAGTCGAAGCCCCATGGGGGAAGTGGCTAGCATGTCATCAATAAAGCTTTGGGCTGCTGCATCGAGCTCTCCCTCCGGAACTACCTGAGAGACCAGGTTCACGGCGAGCGCTCTCTCGGCGCCGATGAAGCGGCCAGTCATCATGAGTTCACTCGCGACAGACAGCCCTATGAGGCGGGGTAGCAAATAGCTGCAAGCCATATCACAGGCAGTTAGCCCCGCCTTTATATAGGCAGCATTCATTTTGGCGGTGTTGGCAGCAATACGGATGTCTGAGGCCAGTGCCAAACTAAACCCGCCGCCGCAGGCAGCTCCTTGAACACAGCTTATGATGGGTTGGGGACAGCGCCGCATCGCGCGGAAAATATCGGAAATACTTTGTTGTAACCCCAGCAGCGAATTGGGCGTCGACTCGGTAGACCATTCTCCACCCGATAGGTCTAATCCTGCGCAAAAGGCCCGGCCATTTGCCTTCAGGACGACAATCCTGATTTCTGGCTGATGTCGAAGATCCTCGAAGGTGGTCCTTAGCGCGGCCGTGAGGCTGGGGTTCAGGGTGTTGAGGGCTTCTGGTCGGTTTAGCGTCAGCCACAGCACCCCGTTTTGTTGTTCCTTTAACAGCACCTTTTGTTCTGTCATGGGCTACCTCATCGGTATCTAGGTTGCTACAGCTTGGCCACTAGTTTTCTGTAGGCTTCTTCAAGGCTTATCTTCCCCCGCGCAATGTCACTCAGAACAGACTTGCCGGTTTCACTGGCGAGGAGCTCCTTTAGCTGAGACTCAAGGTGCCGAAGCAGCGACTTCTCCATCAGCTTGCTTTGCCTCAGAGATCTTCTTTGGCCTATGAGGCCGGCATCAGTCATGGCCGAGGTATGTGAGCATATTGTCTGCCAAAGTTCAGCAATACCTTGTCCAGTGGTTGCTACAGTTTCAGCGATCACCGGCGCTATTGTGGAGGTGAGAAGCGATAAGGAATCCTGAAGATCAACGCGGGTTTGATTCAGTCCTTCCTTATCCGCTTTGTTGATAACAAAGACATCGCCAACTTCGGTGAGTCCCGCCTTGTTTGCCTGAAAAGAATCTCCCCAGCCTGGGGTTAAAACGACGACCACGGTGGTCGCCAGATTAACGATATCAAGTTCAACCTGGCCGATACCCAGAGTCTCAACCAGAATTTGGTCCCAACCACCGTGCGCAAGGAGCCGAAGGGCGGTTTCGGTTGTTCGGGTAAGGCCGCCATTTTCACCCCTCGATGCCATCGACCGGATAAAGACATTTGCCCCTTGGCTATGGCCCTGCATCCTGACGCGATCGCCTAGCAAGGCCCCGCCTGAGACCGGGGAGCTGGGGTCAACTGCTAGCACCGCGACCTTGGCACCCGATTGGCAGGCCTCGGGTAGCAGCGCGTTGATCAGCGATGACTTGCCTGCTCCTGGGGCGCCGGTAAATCCAATGACAAAGGCGCTGTTGGCAGGAGTACTGTCGAGTTGGGTGCGAATGAAGCCCTCGGCGGCAGGCTCACGTTCGAGCAATGACAAGAGACGGGCGAGAGCGAGTCGGTCTCCTTCACCGCAACGCGCCAGTAGCGCCGAAATTTGAGCGGGTAAATCCTCGGTCACTTTCTGCCTGTCAATCGCTCTGCGGCATCAACAATGTCTGACAGCTGTGAGCCCGGGGGATATACCTCAACCCCAAGGGCTTCAAGGTCTTTCGCTGCATGGGGTGGAATAGTCCCACCGGCAAAGATCGGTAATTCGGGACGGGTAGCCTGAACTAGGGCAATGGCGCGTTTCGCCACATCAATGTGGCCGCCAATATTCAGACCCACCAAATCAACGTCCTCATCTACCGCAGCGGACACGATGTCGTCGGTATTGGCCATGCCGATCATAATGACTTCGAAGCCTGCGTCTCGAAGGGCGCGAGCCACTATCGTGGGGCCCCGCCAGTGACCGTCCAGTCCAGTCTTCGCCATAAGAATACGTTTTTGTGCTTGTGACATCGGGGTTGCCTCAGGTCTGTATTGGAGTATTCCAGTTGCCATACACCTGCCGGAATACGTTGCCTATCTCACCAAGCGTGACCTCAGCATCCATGGCTTGCATCATGGCGGGCATGATGTTGACCTCGCCTTTACAGTCTGCCTCCAGCTGTTTTAGCGCAGATGCCGCCGCCGTTTCATGCCGTGTTCTCAAGACGTCTTGCAACCTTGAGGTGGCCACGTCAAACGCATCGTCCGTTCCCATAAAACCGTCTACATGAAACGGGGACTCATCATCCCGAAAACAATTAACGCCAATGATCTTTTGCTCGCCTGATTCGGTGTCCATGAACTCTTTGTACTGGTTATCCGAGGCCTTACTGTGGAGCCAGCCGGAGTCGAGTGCTGCCAGATAGCCCCCCTGCCCTTGGATTTCCTCAAAGAACTGCCAGGCTTTCTCCGCGAGTTGGGCGGTCAGCGTTTCGATGTAGTAGGAACCACCGAGTGGGTCGGTCACATGGGCGATGCCCGTCTCTTCCTGAATAATCTGCTGGATTCTGACTGACATCTGGTGCGCGTGTTCAGAGGGTATGGACAGCGCCTCGTCGTAGCCTGAAACACCCAGCGACTGGACGCCGCCAAATACGGCACCCAGTGCCATCAGCGTGCCCCGGACAATGTTGTTCAGCGGCTGCTGATAGGTCATCTTCGAGCCAGCGGTGACGCAGTGAATTCGCAGATTCGCTATCTTGGGGTCAGTGATGTCGTAGCGTTGCCGGAGTAGGTCAGACCACATCAGCCGGGCGGCTCGCATTTTACAAGCCTCTTCAATAATCTGGATTGACGCGCGGAAACTGACGCCTCCACAGGCCTTGGCTGCGCTTCGCACATCGATATTGCCCCGACGTTTTATTTCATCCAGATACTCGACGGCATTGGCAAACAGAACGCCTAGCTCTTGGTCGGGTGTGAGACCCGTGTCGGCGGCGTTGTAGCCAGCGATAGAGACAGGTACCCAGCGGGGCAGGTATTGATCACAGAATTCGATGATATCGGCGTTGAAGCGTAACCCGGCCTGGGTGGGGATTTGCTCTTTCGTCACACAGCCGAGGTAGGTCAGATTAAAGTCACTCTGGCCTGTGCCCGCGATCTTGGCCAGATCAAATCCTCGCTGTTTTGCGACCGTCCAATAGGCTGCCAGAGCAAATGGCGCGTGTTGCACCACCGCGCCGCCCGCGTGTCCGAAACTGGTATCGATGGGGAGGCCATCCATGCATATCGCTGTGTCTCTAACGCTTTGCATGACTGCGCCCGTCAGGCCGACGTCCTCGCGCCGCGCGACTACGTCTGGGTGATCGACGTTGTAGCAATGGTCTGCGGTGTTGCGGTCGTGCTCCATGATGAAGCCGGTTTCGCCATTTTTGAGCAAAAACTTGATTCGCTCGTTTTCATCCTCGGGTTTGCCAAAGCCGCTAAGCTGGAAAATTCGCCAGGGCTTGCTGCGGTAGCCCGCAGGGTGGAATCCGCGCTGATACGGCGCATCGCCTGGCGCCAGGTTCATGCGGGCGCGATGCGCCTTGGGAATATCCGACTCGGTGTAAAAAGTTTTGAGCTCGATGCCGGATGCGGCAAAAGCCGCTTTTGGGGGGGATTTTTCTGCCATGGCTTACCGTGGTCGCTATTTTTTTAGGGGCTTATGGAGCTAGCATACAGCAATTTACTTATCAGTATAGGATTGATACCCTCCGGTCAAAACTATAACAACGGGGGTTCGTCATGTTCTCTGCAGACAGTGCCACACTTGGCCTTACGGCCACTGAGCGGGTGCACATAGGGCGACGCGCCGCGGACGCGCTCGCGGAAGAAGTGAAAACGCTTAACGCCAAGCGGGTCTTCCTCCTCGTCAGTTCCACGCTGCGAGCGCAAACCGATGAAATTTCACTCATAGAGTCTGCCTTGGGTGATTCCGTAGCCGCTGTGTTTGATGGCATCGGACCTCATGGGCCGCGCACCGACGTGCTAAAAGCCATGGAGGCAGCAAGAGCTTGTAACGCCGATTTGATCATCACGGTGGGTGGTGGGTCGGTGACAGATGCTGGCAAAGTGATCGCGCTTGGGCTGAAACACGGAATTAAAAAGCATGAGGACTTCGAAGGGTTCTATGTTTACGTAGATGACAACGGCGACACCGTCGTGCCCGACTTCGAAGCCCCCGATATAAGGGTCATCTGCTGCCCGACGACGCTTTCCGGAGGTGAATTCAACACCATGGGCGGTGTGACAGATGATTGGGAGAATAAAAAGCAGGGCTACACCCATCGGATGATGGCACCCATTGCGATTGTTCTTGATCCCGCTCTCACTGTGCATACCCCTGAATGGCTCTGGTTTTCTACCGGGGTGCGAGCGGTCGATCATGCGTTGGAGGCCTTTGGCTCGAAACATTCTAATTATTTTTGTGATGGTGTCGCCGGTAGCGCTTTGCGGATTCTGGCGGAGGCCTTACCCGCGGTGAAAGCCGATCCTTCTAACCTCGACGCGCGCCTGCGCTGTCAGGTTGGCGCCTGGCAGTCGATGATTCCCATCATTGGTGGCGTACCCATGGGAGCCAGCCATGCCATTGGTCATGTCCTTGGGGGAACAGCTGACGTACCCCACGGCTACTGCTCCTGTGTTATGGCACCGGCAGTGCTTGCTTACAACAAGCCCGTAAACGGTGATAAACAACAGCAGATAAGTGCCTGCTTTAATCAGCCGGAGCGCGATGCCAGCGACATACTGGATGAATTTATTTCGGGTCTGGGGATGCCTCGTTCTCTCGAGGCGGTGGGGGTTGGTGAGGATAAACTCGATATCATTGCTGAATACACCATGCTTGATTTTTGGTCGCGCACAAATCCTCGGCCGATAGATGGCCCCCACGATGTAAAAACGATACTAGAAATGGCTCGTTGATATGGCTGCTGGCGGCTTGGCTAAATCGCTGACGCTTAAGGATGAAGTGGCGGACTTTAAGCGCCGGCGGATTCGGGAGGAAGCGTGCCGCCTGTTTTATCAAGAGGGTTATGAGAACACGACGCTAGAGGCGGTCGCCAAGACGCTTCACATCACCAAACCGTCAATTTATCTACACTATGCCAACAAAGGCGAACTCCTCTTCGATATCTGTAAAACCGGAATTTCACTGTCGCTGGATGCGGTAGAGCGGGCGGTGGCATTACGAACAGCACCCCGGCAGCGGCTGTCGATTTTAATTGAGTTGGTGCTGGACATTATCTTCGATTACCAAGACTTCATTGTGGTCTACACCCGCGAAGAAAAGCACCTTGATCGAATCCAGGCGAGAACTATCAGAGAGCTGCGCAGCGCCTTTGACCACAAGCTTGGCACCTTGTTAGCCCAAGGAAGCGCGGCAAAAGATTTTTCTGTAGAAGACCCGGTCCTGACTGCCACGGCCATTGGCGGCATCATGACCTGGGTATCCCTCTGGTATTCGCCCTCTGGAAAGCGTACACGAATAGAGATTACTGCCCACGTTAAAGAAATGATTATGCGACTGGTGCAGGTTTCGGCGGAGCTGCCTGAGCCTACTGTCTCCCGGGTACAACCGATAGTGTCTTTGAATGAACAAGCCCTTGAAAGTGAGAGCCATGACTGATCCATCAGTGCTATTCGACCCCCGAATACCGCCAAGAGAGCGTTGTGTAACCCGCTACTTAATCGACAACTTGGCTGACGAGAAAGGATCTGAGGATTTCGCCGTTTTTCAGGACGGCGAGACCTGGTCTTACGCGCAGCTGCGTCAAAAGGTGCGAAAACTCGCTGGGGGTTTTCATGATCAGGGCGTCGGCCGCGGCGATCACGTCGCTGTATGGATGTTTGACAGTAAAGAAGCCATCCTGACTTTTTTTGCTATTAACTATCTCGGTGCGGTATTTGTGCCGCTGAACACTGCCTATAAGGGGCAGGTGCTCAGCCATGTCCTCAATGTTTCCGATGCCAAGGTGATCGTTGCTCATGGCCAGCTCCTCGAGCGGCTTGGAGAGGTAGACGTTGCTCAGATCGAAAAAGCCATCGCTGTTGGCGAGTACGTTTTATCTGAAGCCATTAATGGAGTGGATTTCCACGGCGTAGAATCAACCGCGAGTGAGCCGCCTGAATTGGATCGGCCTATTGAGCCTTGGGATGTGCAGTCAATTATTTTTACGTCTGGCACTACCGGGCCTTCAAAAGGGGTTCTTTCTTCCTATCTGCACATTTTCACGAACGCAGGTCCCGAGACCTGGCACTTCGTAAGGGGTGAAGATCGCTTCCTGATCAACATGCCCATTTTCCACATCGGCGGTATGGGCGTTATCTTTGTCATGCTTTGCCGAGGTGGATCGATCGCGGTGATGGATGGCTTTGACACCGAGAAATTCTGGCCTTTTGTCAGGGAAAGTAAAACTACGGCATTTTTTCTGTTGGGCGTGATGACCACTTTCTTGCTTAAGCAGGAGCCGAGTGACGACGATAAAAACCACGATGTGCGGCTGGCATTCATGGTGCCACTAACCGAGACCTGTACCGAGTTCTATGAGCGGTTTGGAATTGACGTCTACACCATTTTCAATATGACGGAAATTTCTTCTCCGATTGTCTCAGAGCCAAACCCCACTAAGCGCGGCACCTGCGGCAAAAAGCGGGAGGGCGTTGACGTTCGGCTCGTGGATGAAAATGATTGCGAGGTCGCGCCGGGGGAAATCGGCGAGATGATCGTGCGAACCGACCGACCATGGGGAATGAACAGCGGCTATTACAAAAATCCTGAGGCCACTGCAGAGGCGTGGCGAAATGGCTGGTTCCATACGGGCGACTGCTTCCGTCAGGATGACGAGGGGTACTTCTATTTTGTGGATCGCATGAAGGATGCAATGCGACGACGGGGTGAGAATATTTCATCCTTTGAGGTGGAGGCCGAGGTTGTTGCCTATCCTTCCGTTCGCGAGGCCGCAGCGTATGCCGTTCCCAGTGACCTCGGCGAGGATGACGTCATGATTTCTGTGGCGCCCGTTGCCGGCAAAGATATTGATCCAAAAGATCTTGTTGAATTTCTCGGCGAACGGATGCCTTATTTTATGGTGCCTCGCTATATAAGAGTATTAGACGAGCTGCCCAAGACGCCCTCATCCAAAGTTATGAAGCATGTGCTCAGAAGCGAAGGGGTAACGTCTGATAGCTGGGATCGGGAAATGTATGACATAAAATTCAAGCGGGAAAAAAAACGATAACCACCTTAATTTACAATAACTAAGCAAAACCTCTGAGGGATTGATCATGAGTACATTCAACACAAAAAAAGCAATGGGTTTTGGTCTCTGTGTGCTGGCTTCCAGCGTAAGCGCTATTGCACAGGAGAATGCGCTGGAAGAGGTCGTCGTTACGGCAACCAAAAGATCAGTGGCGCTTCAAGATTTAGCGGGAGCCGCAAACGTCTTAGGTTCTGATGCTATTCAGCCGGGAGGTATTCAGGAAATCCGCGATATGCAGGTAGCGATTCCCAATCTTTCTCTCGGTGATCAGTTTGGTTTTGCGCGCGTGTTCATGCGTGGCATCGGTATGACCAGTATTGATATCGGGGGTGAGGGTGCCGTTGCCTTCTTGCAAGACGGTGCCATCGTGCCGCGGCCCGCGGCGCAGTTGATGGGTATGTTCGATCTTGATCAGGTTGAAGTTCTGCGAGGACCCCAGGGCACCCTCTACGGGCGCGGCGCAACGGCGGGTGCCATTAATATGGTCACCAGTAAGCCCGGTGACGAGTTTGGTGGTTATCTCAATTTTTCCGTAGGCAACTATGGCTTGGCCAAATTCCAGGGTGCCGTTGATGTGCCCATGGGCGATGCATTCTCCATGCGCGTGGCGACAAGCTTAGAGAAAAGGGATGGGTACGGTACCAATATCTACAGCGGCGACGATGTGAATAACCGCGATGCACAGGCAGTTCGAGCGACGTTTGCGTATGACAACGGTGGTCCATTCACCGGCATGCTCTCACTCCAGTATTACGAGGAAGACGATAACAACTACGCCTTCAACTATTTCGGTCAATCTGCCGGCTCAGCCGCTCCCGTTCCTTTGGCCGTTATTTTTATGGGCGGCCAAACTATTGACATGGTTGGTGGTGGCTTCCACGACATCAACTCTGATCAAGAAGCATTGAACGATCGAGACGGCCAGCTGGCCAACCTGACGTTGAACTGGGAGCTATCCGACAACCTGAGCCTGCGTTCGATCACGTCGGTTCAGAGCATGGATCGATTTTTGCGCGACGACCTTGACTCAACTGACGCTAATCTGTTTGGGCAAAATAACTATACCGAAGAGAGTGATTCCTTCGGTCAGGAATTCATTCTTAATTACAGCGCCGATCGGCTCGATATTATTGCCGGGGTGATGTATTTCGACGAGGAGTTATACGGCGAGGTTAAGGTACCGCTCACGAACATTTGCTCACTTCTAGCGCCCGAGCTTTGCGGCACGCCGATTGGCGATGCCATTAATGGTGGTAACTACCTGCAGGACGGGGATGTTGATATCGAGGCATGGGGAGCCTATGCAGAGGCCACTTTCCGGTTGAGCGATCAGCTCGCGATCATCGGTGGTTTACGTTACAACTATGAGGAGCGAGCTGGTACAGGATCCTTTATCTTTGATGCGATCCAGCTGAATGTGCCGACCGACCAGCGTGCGAGCTGGAATGATGTTACGCCGCGGGTCACGGTCCAATGGACTCCAAGTGACACTTTGATGCTCTATGGTACTTACACCGAAGCATTCAAGTCCGGGGTAATCAACACGGGGAGCTTGAGCCCGGCGCTCGATCCGGAAACCGTTGATGCGTTTGAGTTTGGCATCAAGGGCAGCAATGCCGCTGGTACCTTGAACTATTCAGTGGCGGCCTTTTTCTATGACTACGCCGATCTGCAGATTTCCTTTGTTGATGAGACCAGTACGGTGTCCACCATTAATGCGGCTGAAGCAGAAAACTACGGCGTAGAGCTGGAAATAGATGGAAATCTGGGCAACGGGTTTTCCATCGATTTTTATCTGACTTACCTGAGTGCGGAGTACCAGGAATTCTTCAACGGTGATTACGCCAATGGCTTTGCCATAGCTGACCTCAGTGGAAACACCTTACCAAATGCCCCCGAGAGCACCGCTAAAATCGGCGTTAACTGGGAGACAGAAATGGGTAACGGCGTATTGCGACTTCGTGGCGAGGCCTATTATCAAGACGATGTCTACTTTACTGAATGGAATCGTACCGATGCCTATCAGGATGCCTATGAGCAATTTAATGCGAGCATTGATTATACCTTCAACGATCGGTGGTTCTTTAGTGTATG
>Ga0255769_10001691_pt1 | contig 24756 bp, 22 predicted proteins | sample 041ome_9_FD_179637 | JGI IMG/M metagenome (GOLD analysis project Ga0255769, IMG submission 179637) | Coastal salt marsh microbial communities from the Groves Creek Marsh, Skidaway Island, Georgia - 041413US metaG (version 2) | ecosystem: Environmental > Aquatic > Marine > Intertidal zone > Salt... | reverse complement strand
TGTCTATTGCTGTGGTCAAGTTTTCCAGAAATAAAGAGCTTAACTATGGCATCCTTTTCAACAAAAAAATTGAAGTCTCAGCTGAGCCCAATTCCCGGTCAGAAGCATTGTTTTTGTTACATGAGGGCACCAAAGTAGAGTTATTGGATCAACTCCAAGAATGGCAAAAAATCAGAATTGCCAACGGTTCAGAGGGCTGGATAAAAGAGGGGACCATTAGAAGTTTAAAAAACAATTAAATAAGGCCTTTTGGGAGGTCTTCTGACCATTCGCTTCCCCAGCTAAAAAGGTATTCACCGATTGCTGTAATGGGCTCGTAGAGGAGGGAATTTTCCATGGTTTCTACATCGACTAGGGGAACCCATGCGTTGAGTTGATCGAAAAAGAAAAGAGCAACACTCATCAATACCGCCCATTTTATAACCCCAAAAAAAGCCCCTAAAAATTTATTGAACAAACCCAATGAAGCTTGTCGGATGACCTTGGTCAGCCCCTTTGCGAGCAGTGAAATGGCATAGACAATCACAATGAACACCAACAGATAGGATACGGTTTGCACTGCTAAGGGATTCCAATCGACAAAGCCTTTGACCAAATCGGCAACAAAATCGGAAAAACGCAGGGCACCAATCAAACCCAGAAACAAAGCCCCCAAGCTGGCGACTTCGATAATTAAACCTTTGGAAAAACCTTTTAAAAATCCGAAACCCAAGGCAATGGCCAGCACAATATCCAATGCATTCATGCTCACGAAATTACTTTTTTTTTGTGAATCGTTTGCTAGGATTCATTGAAAAGGGAGTGGCGAAGAGGGGCTTTGAAAGATTGTTTTTAAATGGATAAACATTAATAAATATAGTTAATAAATAGAGAAGCTTGAAAGACCCAATGGCTGTGATTTGGGAGCTCCCTTTTTTGGGAAGCATGCACCATAATTTATTTTAAAGCCAGTATCTTTGGGGGTGCAAAAAAGTCAAAGCAGAGATCAAAAGTTAAAAGAACGTTGGGATCATCTAATCAGCCTACTGAGTGATCGATTCTCCGACGGGGAAGCATTGGACGTTGAAGGGGTATTGTATTTGGTAGGTTTACAGGAACTGGGGCAGGTGCATCGTAAAATGAAAAAAGACGACAATGTCAACCTGATTCACATCGGCATATGTACTGTTCTTGAACCTTTTGGTTACTACCGCTTCGATTATTTTGACGAGGAGGGATGGCCTCATTTTGAATTGATAGAAGCATTGCCACCACTTAAGCCAGGGGAGCAATCCCTATTGATGAAAGAAGCCTTGGTAACATATTTTTTAAGCCGCGAGTTAATTCAATAAATTTTTACTTTTGACACATGATTGATAAGATAAACGAAAATCTTGCCTTAGTGAATGCTTTTGAGGCGAAGTCCAAAGAAGAAATAGAAGCTTTTAGACTTCAGTATCTCGGAAAAAAGGGGATGATGAACGACTTTTTTGCTGCGTTTAAAGAAGTGTCTCCACAAGACAAAAAAGAATACGGACAAGCCTTGAATAAGCTCAAAAATGCAGTCACCGAAAAAGTGAAATCGCTTCAACTTAATGCTGTTGACAACCCTTCAAAAGGAAACTACGGTGATTTATCGAGACCGGCTTATCCCTTAGCATTGGGTTCAAGACATCCACTTTCGCTGGTCAAAAACAAAATTGTGGAGATTTTTTCTCAAGTTGGGTTTAATATTTCTGAAGGCCCAGAGATCGAAGACGATTGGCACAATTTTACAGCACTCAATCTCCCAGAGTATCATCCCGCACGTGACATGCAGGATACTTTTTTCATACAAACCGATCCCGATATTTTACTCCGTACCCATACTTCATCGGTTCAAGTTCGATACATGGAAAAAAATCAGCCTCCAATACGAACCATTTCGCCTGGGAGGGTATTCAGAAATGAAGCCATCTCAGCAAGGGCACACTGCATATTCCATCAAGTAGAGGGTTTGTATATTGACAAAAATGTGTCTTTTGTAGACCTTAAACAAATTTTACTCTATTTTACCAAAGCCCTTTTTGGAAAGTCAAAGATCCGATTGCGACCCTCTTATTTTCCTTTTACAGAGCCCAGTGCTGAGGTTGATATATATTGGGGATTGGAAACGGAGACCGATTATCGCATCACCAAAGGAACAGGTTGGCTGGAAATCATGGGTTGTGGAATGGTGGATCCGAATGTTTTAAAAAACTGTAATATTGATCCCGAGGAATATTCAGGCTATGCCTTTGGGATGGGGATTGAGAGAATTGCCATGTTATTATATCAAATTGGTGACATTCGCTTATTTTTTGAAAATGACGTCCGTTTTTTGTCTCAGTTTCAGTCTGAGTACTAGTCTAATTGTTTGGTCAATTTTTTAAAAACCCTCTCTGGGTTTTTGTTTTGGTAAAGGATTTGGTGAACGGCGTCAAGAATGGGGACTCTGGTTTTGTATTTTAGGTTGATCATTTTGGCTGACTTGGTGGCATAAAATCCCTCAGCCACCATACTCATTTCCATTTGAGCCGCTCTCACGGTATAGCCCTTTCCAATCATATTACCAAAAGTTCGATTCCGACTAAAAACAGAATAGCCCGTAACCAGAAGATCACCGAGATAGGCGGAATTGTTGATGTTGCGTTTCATTTTGTAGACATCTTTGATAAAGCGTTTCATTTCTCGAATGGCATTGCTCATCAGTACGCTTTGAAAGTTATCACCATAACCCAGTCCGTGAGCAATACCGGCAGCAACGGCATAGATGTTTTTGAGCATGCTGGCGTATTCCGTACCGATAATGTCGTTGGAGGTCTTGATGCGGATGTATTCCGTTTTTAGCATGGCGGCTGTGGCTTTGGCCCATTTATTTTCCATACAAGCGATGGTCAAATAGGACAGCCGTTCCATCGCCACCTCCTCCGCATGAGAAGGACCAGAAATCACACCAATGCGCTCTAAAGGCACCTTAAATTGGTGGTTAAAATATTCCCCAACGATCATCATACTTTCTGGGACCACCCCCTTGACAGCCGAAAAAATGAGTTTGTTATCAATGGGTTGGTTTAATTTTTCAAATTCTTGGTGTAAAAATGCAGAAGGGATGGCAATGATCAACAGCTCTGCTGTGGAAACGATTTCATTAATGTCCGAACTGATCCTAAGTCGCTTGACATTCAAATGTGCAGAGCGGAGATAGTTGGGATTGTGGTGGTGTTTGTTGATAAATTCCACATGCAGTGGGTTTCTGACAAACCAGCCTACCTTTCTCTTGTTTTCGGTTAGAATCTTGACGAGTGCAGTGCCCCAACTTCCCCCTCCCAAGACGGCTACTTTAAGCTTGTTTTTTAGGATCAAATGGGAAAGGGTAGGCTTTTTGGAAGGTATTTTCATGGGGTATTCCCTATCATAACCAAGTGTCCCAAGGGATTCTGCTCAACAGCAATAGGAGTCCAAACCCATAAAATAAAGCAATTCTGAGAAACTTCTTCCCGGGATCACTCTGACGTTTGTGAAGCGACCATCCCATGGTTATTAGAACAATGGCTAATATATTGGTGATAGGGTGTTCTACCAAATACAAACGTGCTTGAGCGTCTTTCATAACGCTTCCCACACCCATGTCAGACCACTGGTCGAACCAAGGGGAAACGAAATATAAAATCAATCCAATCAAAAGTTGAATATGGGAGAAGATCAAACCAAAAAGGGACAATCTTAAATCTTTAGACTCAAAATCTCTTCCCTTAATTTTTCCACCAATAGCATTAAGGATACCGAGAATTAAAACCAGTAAAACCAAATAGGCCCAATAGGAGTGAATATTTTTTAATAGCGAATACATGCCTTAATTTTTTCTGAAATATACGATATTCTTATCATCATTTGATGTTCCGATTTCAAGAATGAGATCACATCATGGCATTGTAATAAGAGGGATTCCCTGTTACTTCCTCTCCCAGCCAATCGGGACGTGGAAATGAAGTGTCCTCAGAGGGGAGCTCAATTTCAGCTAAAATTAAATTTTTGTCATGGGTCAAAAATTCATCGACTTCAAAAGTGAAATTTTCAAAAGGGACGATATGTCTAATTTTTTCGATGGGTTGGTTTAAGGTCAACGCCATCAACTGTTTGGCGTCCTCTAGCGGAATGGCTTTTTCCCATTCCAACCGACGGGTTCCTTCGCTATTGCTTTTTCCTTTGATCGTTAACCAACCCTGATTATCGATGATTCTCACCCTTACGGTTCGTTCGGGGTCCTTGTTGAGATAGCCCTGAATGATGCGATGACTTTGGGTGGCTTCGTCCTTGAAAGTTTCGTTTTTGACCAAAAATTTTCTTTCTATTTCAGTTTTCATGGGTTATATAAGATACCGATGCTTGAAATGAGCTTTGAAAACCTTTAATAAGGGTTTTTTAGATTGTGGATACCCTCAAGGTGTTTACCATTCCTTTTTTGATGATGGGCATTGCGGTCAGGTTCACCAATAGGTCACCCGTGTTTACAAAGCCCGATCTTTTGGCGATTTCATTGATTTCTTCAACGGTTTTATCCGTGCTTTCAAAACTGTCATAATAAAATGCTGTAACCCCCCAGATCAAGTTGAGTTGAGTGAGAATTCTTCTGTTGGAAGTAAATACCAAAATATGGGAGTTGGGTCGCCAAGCTGAAACTTGGAAAGCAGTATATCCACTATTGGTCAAGGTACAAACGGCTTTGGCTTGAACATCATTGGCAATCTGAACGGCGTGGTAACATACCGATTTTGTAATGAACCGCTTGGTTTTGATGTTGGGTGGTTTTTGGGGGACAGAAATGAGTTCCGAATCTTCCACACTTCGAATGATCGAACTCATGGTTTGTATGACCTGAACGGGATATTTTCCAACGGAGGTCTCGCCCGATAGCATCACAGCGTCAGCACCATCCATTACCGAATTGGCAACATCGTTTACCTCAGCCCTTGTGGATGTAAGGCTATCAATCATGCTTTCCATCATTTGGGTGGCGATGATAACAGGGATCCTTGCCTTTTTTGCAAGTTTGACCATTTCTTTCTGAACCAGTGGTACCTCGGCAGGAGGGATTTCAACTCCTAAGTCTCCTCGGGCAACCATCAAACCATCACAATAGGAAATAATTTTATCAATATTTTCTATTCCCTCTGGTTTTTCGATTTTTGCAATGATCGGTATTTTGTGATCGGAATTTTTTTCAATCAAATTCCTTAGGTCTATAATATCTTCACTATTTCTAACAAAAGACAGTGCGATCCAATCCACATCTTGTTTGATGGCAAATTCTGCATCAACAATATCTTTGGCAGTAAGAGCAGGAAGAGAAATATTAGTATTGGGTAAGTTCACCCCTTTTTTAGATTTCAACTTTCCCCCTTGAATGACTTTCGCTTCCACTTTGGCTTTTTTGTCTGTGGATACTACCTCAAAAATCAGCTTGCCGTCGTCCAGCAAAATTCGCTCCCCCGGTTCAACATCTTTGGAAAAATTGTCGTAATTCATGTGCACCTTTTCCTTGTTGCCAACAAAGGGGGGGCCATTGAGAAAAAATATGTGATCGCCCGGTTCGACGACGGTCTCCTCCTCAACTTTTCCAACCCTCAGTTTTGGACCTTGCAGGTCGGCAAGTATGGAGGTGTTGGCATTGAGTTTTTTATTAAGTTGACGAATCATTTTGATTCTTTTTTCAACCTCCCCATGCTCAGCATGTGAAAAATTGATTCGGAATACATCCACGCCACAAAGTATCATCTCCTCCATCACCTCAACTTTTTCTGTTGCAGGACCAAGGGTAGCTACAATTTTGGTTTTTTTTCTTTTACTCATCCATCTAAATTTAGACCAAAGTCAAGATTTGATTGACTTGTATCCGCAAGAAAACGGTAATTAATTTGTTCAATAGATCCCATTTTTTCCAATAAAATCTGAGTTTCAACCCCCGAATCAATTCTTACGATATAGTCTGTATCTTTTAAATCCTTAACCAAAGATAATTCTTTTGTTTCAGGTATCTCGAATAAGCTGCTTTCCATTTTGTTATCATTTTGTAAAACCAAACAGCGATTGGAAAACAGCCAAACTTCTATACCATTGGCCTTGTCGATCCACTCATAACGGTCAAATGGATGATTTTCAATTTTCACCGTTTCACTTTTATTTGATCGAATAAAGCCACAACCGCAATGAAGATTGAGTAGGTAGGCCATCAGGTAACTTTCACAACTGCTGTGGATTGCAATCAGCGAATAGTCCTCTGCGGGAATTTCGTCAAGCAGGTAATGCTTAATTTTATTCACTACAACTTGTTTTTTATATTCATGATGTGGAAAGCCCTACGGGCCGCCTTTTCCTCCGATTTTTTCTTCGAAATGCCTCTGGCCTTTACCAGCTGTTTTTCGTCTAGGTAGATTTGTGTGGTGTAGTTAAAATCGGGGTCAAGTCCTTGGTCAACATCTGTTTTAAAACGGATATTCTTCTTGGTTTTTTGTCCCCATTCCACCAGTGAACCTTTGTAGCTGAGAATGGTGTGTTGAATTTGATCCACATCGACAAACGCCTTTAAAATCTTGTTCAATATAAAATAACTACAAATTTTATACCCTCTATCGATAAGAACGGCTCCAATCAATGCTTCCAATAGATTACCGTGTATGTTTTTCCCAAAATTTACTTTGTTTTCAAGTTCTAGGAATTCTAAAAGCCCCATTTTCTCTCCAATTTGATTGAGGCTTTCACGGCTTACAATTTTGGCTCGGTACTTGGTTAATGTCCCTTCTCTTGCATAGGGAAATTTTTCATATAAATAAGAAGAAATGACTATGCTGAGCATGGCGTCTCCTAGAAACTCAAGTCTTTCGAAATTAATCAAATGGCCCTCGCCATCTTTTAAATTCAGTGATCGATGGGTAAATGCAGTTTGGTAAATGTTTTTATTGAAAACTCTAAGCGAGGTAATTTTCTTTAATTTTTTAAAAAACACCTTATCTTTTTTTGCCCTAGGCTTCAGGAAGTGGCTTAAAAAGTTCACATTTTGGCTTAAGTAATTTTTTTGAAAATAACGCAGGCGTTATGGCCTCCAAAACCAAAGGTATTGGACAAGGCTACATCAACGACTCTTTCTTGGGCTTGGCCAAAAGTAAAGTTAATTTTAGGATCCAGTTTTTCATCGGCAGTGTGGTGGTTAATCGTTGGAGGAACTTTGCTGTGATGAATCGCCATGATGGAGGCGATGGCCTCAATCGCTCCAGCAGCACCCAACAGGTGTCCTGTCATGGATTTGGTTGAATTGATATTGATGTTGTAGGCGTGTTCACCAAAAACGCTTTTCACAGCATTGGTTTCGGCGATATCTCCTAAGGGGGTTGAGGTTCCATGCATGTTGATGGCATCAACATCTTCTGGTTTTAGTCCAGCATCATTGAGACAATTGATCATTACTCTCTTCGCTCCCAAACCTTCGGGGTGGGGCGCGGTCATATGATGGGCATCTGCGGAGAGTCCCCCTCCTGCCAGTTCTGCATAGATTTTGGCGCTTCTGGCCTTTGCGTGCTCATATTCTTCGAGAATCAAGGCACCTGCTCCTTCTCCCAAGACAAATCCATCCCTGTCTTTGTCGAAAGGTCGAGAAGCGGTTTTGGGATCATCGTTTCTGGTGGATAATGCATGCATAGCATTAAATCCTCCTATTCCAGCGATGGTAACCGCAGCTTCAGAACCGCCGGATATAATGATATCGGCATAGCCCATTCTGATGTAATTCAACGAATCAATCATGGCGTTTGAAGAAGAGGCACATGCTGAAACGGTAGCAAAATTTGGCCCCCTCAAGCCGTATTTCATCGAAATGATACCCGGCGCGATGTCGGAGATCATTTTGGGAATAAAAAAGGGATTGAAACGAGGGGTTCCGTCTCCACTTGCAAAATTGAGCACTTCGTTCTGAAAGGTTTCCAGCCCTCCTATGCCTGCTCCCCAAATGACACCAATTCGGTCGAGATCCTCTTTTTCAAAATCCAACCCTGAATCTTTTACAGCCTCTTCTGAAGTAACCAGAGCATACTGGGTGAAACGATCACATTTTCTGACTTCTTTACGATCCATGAAGTCCAAGGGGTCAAAATCTTTGACTTCACAAGCAAACTGTGTTTTGAACTTGGAGGCATCAAAATGGGTGATTGGGGCGGCACCACTGGTGCCAGACAATAAACCCTCCCAATAAGTAGGGAGGGTGTTTCCTATAGGAGTTAAGGCCCCCAATCCGGTAATTACTACGCGTCTTGGTTTCATGTAAGCCTGATTTTACTTCGCTTGCTCAATAAATTGAATGGCTTGACCTACTGTTGAAATATTTTCAGCTTGGTCATCTGGAATCTGAATGTCAAATTCTTTCTCGAACTCCATGATAAGTTCCACGGTGTCCAAAGAATCGGCACCTAAATCGTTGGTGAAATTGGCATCGGTAACAACTTCGTTCTCGTCTACACCTAATTTGTCAACGATAATTGCTTTTACTCTTGATGAAATATCAGACATAATCAATTTTGTTTATAAATTACTGTGGACAAAAATATAAAACTTTAAGTCAAAACACTATTGCACTTATAAAATATAACTTTTCTTTGTGAAGGGGTTGATTATAAATCAATCCAAATAACCCGTTATTCTTTATATCTAGTGAAATTTATGGGGAAAAATTCGGTAAGAAAAATTGTGCTGTTTGCTTCTGGTTCAGGAACCAATGTGGAAAATATCATTCGCTTTTTCATGCCTGACCCATTGATTAAGGTCTCTACGGTTTTTACCAACAACCCCAATGCAGGGGTCATTCAAAGGGTACAATCCTTGAATGTCCCTGCCATTGTATTCGATAAGACCGAATTGACCAACGGACAATTATTGGCTCAACTCAAATCATCGATGCCTGATTTAATTGTTTTGGCTGGGTTTTTATTAAAAATTCCCCCCGAATTTGTCCATACGTTCAGTGGGAAGATCATCAATATCCATCCTTCCCTGTTACCCAAACATGGAGGAAAAGGAATGTATGGAGCACATGTTCATCAGTCTGTCAAAGCTGCAGGAGACAAAGAGACTGGAATCACCATTCACTTTGTCAACGAACACTATGACGAAGGATCAATAATTTTTCAATCCAAAGTTCCCGTTGACGAGCGAGATAGTCCACAGGAAATTGCCAAAAAAGTCCATGAATTGGAATACCAATATTATCCTAAAGTCATACAAAATCTTTTGAATTCATAAATGTCGGAAAGGATCAATATATATACTGATGGTTCCTCTTTGGGAAATCCGGGGCCAGGAGGTTATGGAATTATTATGGAATGGGAGGGAATGGATCACATGAAAGAATTTTCTGAAGGATTTCGTTTGACGACAAACAACAGAATGGAATTATTGGCAGTTATTGTTGGGTTGGAGACCTTAAAAAGGCACCCGATGGAGGTTACGATTTATTGTGACTCCAAATATGTAGTCGATGCCGTTGAAAAAAAATGGGTATTCCAGTGGGAGAAAAAGGGCTTTAAAGACAAAAAGAATCCAGATTTATGGCAACGCTATCTTAAGGTCCATCGAAAACACAAGGTTAATTTCATATGGATCAAGGGGCACAACAATCACCTCCAAAACGAGAGGTGTGACCATTTGGCTGTTGGCGCCGCCAAACAACAAGATTTAAAAATCGATCGAGTTTTTGAACAAGATCACTATAAAAAAACCCTTCTTGATTGATAAAAAATACGATCATAAATCTTTTATCAAATTGCATTTGAGCCATTTGAAGTTTATTATTTTTGTCTTATGAACCATAAACTGCTTGTTGTGGGGACCATGGCTTACGACGCCATTGAAACCCCCTTTGGAAAAGTGGATAAAATTTTGGGTGGAGCCGCCACTTACATTGGCCTTTCTGCTTCACGATTCTCCCTAGATTGTGCAATCGTATCGGTAGTAGGAGAAGATTTCGAAGAGGAACATCTGTCCCTATTGAGAGACAGGGGAGTGGATTTGTCGGGCGTTGAAATCGTAAAAGGAGGCGCAACCTTCTTTTGGAGTGGAAAGTACCACAATGATCTCAACACCAGAACCACACTGGATACCCAATTGAATGTGCTGGAAAACTTTAACCCCAAAATACCAGACCACCTCAAAACGCCAGACATTGTCATGTTGGGAAATTTGTCTCCCGATGTTCAGCTAAAAGCCCTAGATCAGTTGGAGTCTAAGCCAAAGTTAATTGTATTGGATACCATGAATTTTTGGATGGAGCACTATAGGCCTGCATTGGATAAAGTGATCACAAAGGTGGATGTCATATCAATAAATGATGAGGAAGCCCGTCAATTGACCGGTGAGTATTCTTTGGTCAAAGCAGCGGGTGAAATTCAAAAGATGGGGCCAAAGTATGTGATCATCAAAAAGGGTGAACACGGGGCATTGCTTTTTCATGATAAAGAAATTTTTTGTGCACCTGCCCTCCCTTTGGAGGAAGTTTTTGATCCTACGGGTGCTGGAGACAGTTTTGCAGGAGGATTCACAGGATACCTTACTGAAACCGGGAACATTTCCTTTAACAACATGAAATTGGCCATCATTTACGGCTCCGCCATGGCCTCTTTTACCGTGGAAAAGTTCGGTACGGAAAAACTTGTCAATTATACCCCGTCCATGATGATGGCTCGTTTAAGAGCTTTCAAAGAATTAACTACATTTGAGATCGAGATTGAATAAAAAATATCACAATGAGTGACGCCATCAAACATGAATGTGGAATTGCAATGATCCACTTGAAAAAGGATCTCCAGTATTTTAAAGAAAAATATGGAACGGCAATGTTTGCCATTAATAAGATGTATCTGATGATGGAAAAACAGCACAATCGTGGTCAAGATGGTGCAGGTTTGGCTTGTGTTAAATTGAACATGAAACCGGGTCAGCGATACATTGCAAGGGCACGCTCCAACGGACAACAGCCCATTCGGGAAATTTTTAAAAAGGTTAACAAAAGTGTGCAACAGGCTTCAGAAAAAGATCCTGACTTGTTAAACAATGTAGATCAATTTAAGCAAGAGGTTCCCTATGCAGGAGAGTTGATGCTCGGACATTTGCGCTACGGAACTTTTGGAAAGAACAGTATCGAAAGTGTTCATCCTTTTTTGAGACAAAACAATTGGATGCATCGTAATTTGATCGTAGCGGGAAACTTTAACCTTACCAACGTAAATGAGCTTTTTGACACCTTGGTTGAACTGGGGCAACATCCAAAAGAAAAAGCCGATACCATTACGGTAATGGAAAAGATAGGTCACTTCCTCGATGATGCTGTATCAAAAATTTATAAAAAATTAAAAAAAGAGGGTTTCAATAAAGCCGATGCCTCCCCACAAATCGCCGAGCGATTGAGTATGAAAAAGGTTTTGCGTAAAGCCTCAAAAAAATGGGATGGAGGGTACACCATAGCTGGATTATTAGGCCATGGTGAGTCTTTTGTGTTCCGTGACCCAGCTGGAATAAGACCTGCCTATTACTATGATGACGAGGAAATATTGGTGGTGGCTTCGGAACGACCTGCCATTCAAACAGTTTTCAACGTACCCTTTGATGATATACAAGAATTGCCTCCTGGATATGCTTTGTTGACAAAAAAATCAGGGGCGGTTAAGCTCAGTGAAATACAACAGCCTGTCGAACGAAAGTCTTGCTCATTTGAGAGGATTTATTTTTCAAGAGGTGGAGATGCTGAAATTTATAAAGAAAGAAAAAAATTGGGGAGCCTGCTTTTTCCTCAAATCCAAAAGGCCATCCAAAACGATTTGGAGAATACGGTTTTTTCTTTTATTCCTAATACAGCAGAAACTTCTTTTTACGGATTGTTGGGAGCCGTGCAGGACAATATCGTTCAATCCCTAAAGAACACCATTCTCAGTGAAAAAAAGCACAGTAATGAAGAATTGGAAAAGCTGTTCTCCCTTCGGCCAAGAATTGAAAAAATCGCCATTAAGGATGCTAAACTTAGAACGTTTATTACTGAGGATGTTAGCAGAGACGATTTGGTTGCCCATGTCTATGATGTAACCTATGGTGTGATCAAACCCACAGACCAATTGGTTATTATTGACGATAGTATCGTCCGGGGAACAACTTTGCAAAAAAGTATCTTGAGAATGTTGGATCGATTGAACCCAAAAAAAATCATCATTGTTTCCAGTGCTCCTCAGATTCGATATCCTGACTGTTATGGTATTGATATGGCCAGAATTGATAATTTTATTGCTTTCAAAGCAGCCATAGCACTCCATGAAGATCAAAAAACCTTGGACGCCACCTTGGAAACTGTATACAGGAATTGCAAACAAAATCAGGAACTTGCCATTGAAGAAGTAGAGAATTGTGTTAAAGCCTTATACGAACCTTTTACTGATGAGCAGGTATCCACCAAAATTGCTCAGATTCTGAAAGGGGAGAATATCAATGCAGCGGTTGAGGTTATTTTCCAAACCATAGAAGATTTGCATGAAGCTTGCCCCAAAAATTTGGGGGATTGGTATTTCTCTGGAAATTATCCTACCCCAGGTGGGAATAGAGTCGTTAATCGAGCATTTATGAATTTTTATGAAGGAAAATCCGTAAGAGCTTACTAATGAGACAGATAATTTTTTTTTAATTAAATCAAAAATTATTTATCTATATAAATGGTTTTTGAGCAAATTACCTTTATCAGAAAAAAGTGTATTTAAACGTTTTATTATTCAATGCCTGACCCATTCATCTACTTTTACATCACCAGAACATAAGTAGGTTAAGTTCATGGTAAGATTTGGGGCAAAAAGGGAGGATTTATCCTCCCTTTTTATTTTTAGTAAGTTCACCCAGTAAAATCTCTTACTTTTTTTGCCCATACAATTCACCCACTTTTTCCCAGTTGATTACATTAAAAAATGCACTGATGTAATCTGGTCTTCTGTTTTGGTAATTTAAATAGTAGGCATGCTCCCACACATCAAGTCCAAGGATAGGAGTTCCTCCACATCCGATACCTGGCATCAACGGATTGTCCTGGTTAGCAGAGGAACAAACTTCTACTTTACCTCCTTTGTGAACACAAAGCCATGCCCATCCTGAGCCAAACCGGGTAGCAGCTGCATTTGAAAAAGCCGTTTTAAAATCGTCAAATGTTCCATAAGCGGCATCGATGGCCTCGGCCAAGGCTCCTGAAGGAGTTCCTCCTCCATTGGGGCTCATTACTTCCCAAAACAAGCAGTGATTGTAGTAACCTCCCCCATTGTTTCGTAAGGCTGCATTGTTCATGTCCATCTTTTCCAAAATGCTTTCAATACTGTCGGATGCCATAGCTGATCCTTCCAAAGCTGCATTGAGGTTGGTCGTGTAACCATTGTGGTGTTTTCCATGGTGGATCTCCATGGTTTTTGCATCGATATGCGGTTCTAACGCATCGTTTGCGTACGGTAATTGTGGTAATTCAAAAGCCATAATGTTTTTTTGTTTTCAACAAAAGTAGAATTTCTTTTATGGTTTCCGTAAGGGATGACAACGAAAAAAACTAAATTTAATGATTATATAAGGTCATGAAATCGAGTGCTTTTCAAATCATAAATGCTGCGGCTGGCTCTGGGAAGACTTACTCTTTGGTTTATGCCTACCTGCAAAAATTACTATCCACCAACCGAGACGACGGCTACAAAAATATGTTGGCCTTGACCTTTACCAACAAGGCGGTAAACGAGATGAAGTTTAGGATTTTGAACAGCCTTTATCTTTTGGCCCATAAAATCGATGATAAAAAAATCAAACACATTTGCTCAAGTCTGACCAGTGACCTGGAGATTGATATCTCCACACTTCAAATCAAGGCGGAGAGAATGTTGAATAAAATCCTTCATGAATATGCCGCTTTTGAAGTCATTACATTGGATAGTTTTACCCATAAAATTATTAAGAGTTTCGCCAAAGACCTAAGAATCCCTGCCAGTTTTGAGGTTACCTTAGATGGCGATTTGCTGTTGGAGGAAATGACAGAAAATCTTTTGGATCAAGCTGGAATCGATCCCAGCTTAACCAAAATATTGGTCGCATTTAGTTTGAGTAAAACGGAGGAGCTCAAGAGCTGGAACATTGGCCAAGACCTGTTTGAATTTTCAAAATTATTGCTCAACGAGAACGATCGTTTGCCCCTGTCTCAACTTAAAAATATTGACCCCCGAGTTTTTGAATCACAAAAAAAGGATTTTATTGTATTACAGTCCAAGCTGGTAAATGAACTTCAGGCCATGGGTCGAGAAACATTAGAGCGCATCAGGGATCAAGGGATAAGTGCTGAAGACTTTTCTCGCAAGACCCTTTATACTCATTTTGAGAAAGTGGCCAACGGAACGATTGACGGACTTTATGGGAACCAACTCGAAGACAATTTAAAAGCAGGGGAACGCATCTACACCCAATCTCTGGAGGACGATAAAAAAAACAAGATTGATGGTTTAATTCCCCAATTGCTGGAGGATTTTTTACAAATCAAACGAAAAGTAGGCCGACTGCTTTTGCTGAAGAGCATCATCAGTCAATGGACGCCTTTGTCTTTGATCGGTTGGATGGAGAAGGGCCTATCGGAACTACAGCTTCCAGAAAATCGCCTCCTGCTCAGTAGGTTCAACGAGATGATAGATAAAGAAATATCTGGACTTGATGCTCCTTACCTCTATGAGCGACTGGGCGAAAAATACCGTTATTATTTTATTGATGAATTTCAGGATACTTCAAGGTTACAATGGAAAAACCTGATTCCTCTCATCTCCAATGGCCTTCAAAGTCTGGACGAGGATCATCAATCGGGTTCTCTGCTTTTGGTGGGTGATCCCAAACAAGCCATTTATCGCTGGAGAGGGGGGGACAATGAACAGTTTTTACGTCTTTTAAATAAAGAAAGCCCTTTTCAATTGTTGCCCGATATTAAGCTTCTGTCCAAAAATCATCGCAGCCGTAAGGCCATTATCGATTTCAACAATCAGTTTTTTGCATGGGTAGCCTCTGTTTTAGACGATCCCGAGCAAAAAGCAATTTTTGAGCAACAGACCCAACAGCAATTCAATGACAAAAATGGAGGACAGGTCACCATTCAATTCATTGAAAAAGGCAATCATAAAGAAAGTACCTTTCCCGAGTATCAACAGCAAACGATCCATGCACTTGAAAAAGCGAGATCGAATGGGTTTTTGTGGGAGGATATGGCCGTATTGGTCAGAAAAAAAGAACATGCTGTTTTTGTGGCAGCAGCCCTTCAATCGGAAAATATTCCTTTTATCTCCTCCGAGTCGCTATCGCTGGCAAGTTCCACCAAAGTGAGTTTTCTTGTTCATCTGATCCATCTGGCCACAAATCCTGATGATCAAGAGCAAAGAAAAAACATCATCGAATTTTTATGGATTCAAAATCAACCTTCAGCTGATTTTCATTCCCTATTGAGTGATATGGTCTTTCTTCCATTTCCGCTATTCCAAAAAGAACTAAACCAGCGATTTAAGGTTTCCTTTGACTTTGAACTTTTTTCAAAAAAATCCATTTATAATGCTATCGAGTATGCCATTCATGCCTTTGGATTGAATCAAAAAATGGAAGCCCATTTAAACGCCTTTTTGGATGATGTTTATGAATTTAGCACCAGGGAAGACGGAAGTTTTTTAAGTTATCTACACCATTGGGAAGTAAAGGGAAATCATCAAAAAATTATTATTCCTGAAGGGACCAATGCAGTAAAAATCATGACGATCCACAAGGCCAAGGGGCTTGAATTTCCTGTGGTAGTTTTTCCTTTTGCATCAGAGGATTTGGTTTCTTCTCGCATTCGAAAAGTTTGGTATCCCATTAAAAATCACTTTGACACTTCCTTTGAATGGGGAAGGGTTCATTTTTCCAGCAAGTTAAATTATCTGGGGGATGAGGGCTCTGAGTTTTATCACCGAGAGGTGCTAGCAGCCCAAGGCGATTCTCTAAACACACTTTATGTAGCCATGACCCGTGCCATTTCTCAAATGTATGTCATATGTACCCTCGAAGCCAAAAAGAGCCAGGTGGACAAAAGCTATGCGACCTTGCTGAACCATTTTGTTTGGAATAAAAACCAAGAACCTCAAATCGAAAGTCCTTTTTTGTGGGCTGGATCGGAAAGTATTCAAATTACTCGTCCTCGGTCAAGTATTAAAACCATTGAACCGAATTTCGTCATCTGTCCTCATTGGCAACAAAGACTATGGATTCAGATCAGCCCCAAAAACGATGAGGCCTCCATTGCTGCCCGTCACGAGGGTAGGTTGGTTCATGCTTTGATGGCAGACGTTTATCATTCCAATGACGTCCCCAATGTAATCAATGAGGCACTGAACAATGGGACCATCGCCGAAGAGGAATACCAACATTATCAACAGTTGATGAAAAATATTGTGGAGCACCCGCTCTTGTCTCCTTTCTTCGCAGCGGAATCAAAAGTTTTGAACGAAAAAGATATTTTAATTCCCGGGCAGTCTTTTGTCCGTCCGGATCGGATTGTAAAAAATGAAGAGGGGTGGGTTATTATTGATTATAAAACGGGAAAGGAACGTGAACGTGACCACAAACAAATCAAACAATATGCCGAGCTAATTGAAGAAATGACTCAAGAGAAATCAAAATGTTATCTGGTTTATATCGGCCATGAAACCATTGTAAAAAAAGTCGCATGAGCGTCTATCAGACCAAGATCAGCCTATGAGAACTTTTTTGGACGAAATAGCCGAACAAATTTTTAATACGAAAACCCCTCTAGAGTTCATCAAAATAATTGTACCCAGTCGCAGGGCAACCCTATTTTTAAAAAATGCTTTGGCCCGTCAAATTCAAAAACCCACTTTTGCTCCAGAAATTCAAAGTATTGAAGATTTTATAGAGGAATTATCTGGATTAAAAAAAGTCCCTCAAGTGGATCTGATCTTTGAATTTTATGATGTTTATCGTTCCGTTAATAAGGAGAAACAATCGGATTCATTTGATCAATTTTTGGGTTGGGCCAACGTCATTCTCTCTGATTTTAATGAGATGGACGCTCATTTGGTAGCGACCAAAAGTTTTTTTGATTTTCAGTTTTCATTACAGGAGATGACTCAGTGGACCAAAGATGAAAATCAGACCCAAATCGTCCAAAACCACCTGCAGTTTTGGCGCATCATGCCCAAACTTTACAAGGGCTTGAACCAACGCTTGATGGAAAAACAACAAGCCACACTGGGTTATATGTTTAGGGAGGCGGTTGCCAATTTGGAGTTTTACATGAACCAAACCTCAAAACAACATTTCTTTGTAGGATTCAATGCGCTAAATACAGCAGAATCTCAAATTATTCAGGAGTTTTTGTCGAGGAATAAGGGATTCGTTTACTGGGATATCGACAGTCAATTCTACAAAGACCCCTTTCATGCAGCGGGGAAGTTTATTCGACAGTATCACAAGGATTGGAAATCTTTGCGTTCCCAAAAAGTATCATTTGAGGAACATTTTTCTAAGCCCAAGCTCATTGAGATCATTGGAGTGACCAAAAACATTGCCCAAGCTAAATATGCCAGCCAACTGGCTATCGATTTACACCAAAAATACCCAAATGAGAAAACAGCTGTTGTTTTGGGTGAGGAGTCCCTACTGGTTCCTGCCATCTCCTCCATTGAAGACCCCGAAGTGACTTGGAATGTAACCATGGGATATCCCCTAAAAGATACAACCGCAACCAACTTTTTTGAAGTTTTTTTTCATTTACACCACCAAGTAAGAAAGGGAGCTTTCTTTTTTAAGCATCTAAAAAAACTGCTTTTCACATCTTTCTGCCGTGAGTTGTTCCAATTTCATCAATTGGATTTGGAGGAAAATTTAAATGATATGGTCTCAAAAAATCTAAATTTCATTCCGCAAGAAAAGTTGTATCATACGAAAGACCTTGCAAGTATTGATGCTTGTTTTTTTGCTCCAGTAGGGGACATAGACATTTTTCTAAAGCGGCTTACTCAAATTTGTAACCATTTCATTTTGTTTTTGGAAAATTCAAAAGACAAAGGGGCGGTTTTGCATTTAAATTATTTCCAAAAATTTAAATCCCTTTTCAACCGTATTCAGGGATTGAATCAAAAACAACCTTTTATCGATCAGCTTTCCCTTCTGATCTTGGTGTTCAGAGCACTTATTAAAGAAGAAAAAATTGATTTCCTTGGAGAGCCATTAGAGGGCATACAGTTCATGGGCTTACTCGAAACCCGTCTATTGGATTTTGATAATGTGATCATCACCAATCTCAATGAGGGGATTTTACCAGCAGGGAAAAACAATGACTCCTTCCTCCCTTTTGATTTAAAGAAAAAATTTAAGTTGCCTACCTTTTTGGAAAATGATGCCATCTACACCTACCATTTTTACCGCTTGCTGCAAAGGGCCAAAAGGGTATATTTACTTTACAATACCCAAAGTGATGGATTGAACTCAGGAGAAATGAGTCGCTTTTTGTATCAGCTAAAATATTTGAAGCAACACCCTCAACCCGCAATGGAAAAGCTGGTGGGATTGAACTATAATCCTCCTCAGACTCCCATTTCTGAAATTAAAAAAACAGAGGAAATCATGGAGCGGCTCCATGCCATTGCTGAGAAAGGTTTTTCTCCCTCTTCTCTTTCGCTCTACCTAAGAAACCCGCTAACATTCTACTACCAAAGGGTATTGGGAATCCAACAAAACAATAGGATGGAATCCACTATCAATCCAATGGACAAAGGAAATTTGGTTCATGGAGTTCTAGAGCAACTCTACCTTCCCTATCAAAACCAAAATCTGACGTTGACGGATTTCGATCAAATGAAAAAACAGGTTGCAATGGTTTTGGAGGAACATTACCGAAAGATTTACCACGGGACCCCAAAAATAATCGGGAGAAATCACATCATTTTTGAAGTGCTAAAAAAATCGATCATGGATTTTCTGACATTGGAGGAACAAGCAGTCAAGCAGGGAAATCAGATCAAAATATTGTTCTTGGAGCACCAATTTGAACAGATCATCCACCCTCCCAACATCGACTTTCCAGTGAAGCTTGTTGGTGTGGTAGATCGTATTGATCTCTACAATGGCCAACTCAGAATCATTGACTACAAAACAGGAATGGTGCAGCCCAAGCAATTGAAACTGCCCCACTGGGAAGTGTTCCATGAGGACACAGATTTTGCCTATTTATTTCAGATTCTGCTCTATTCCTATGTTCAGAAACCATTGATCTCTCAGTATCCGGGTGCAAATGCAGGGATTATTTCGCTCAGAAACCTCCCAGAGTACTTTATGCCTTTCACCACAAAAAACAATCCCAATCAGTCATTGAATCCGGAAAATCTGGATCGTTTTGAAGTAAAATTATTCGATATTATTGATCAAATATTTGATTCCAAATTGAATTTCATTGACAAAGGCTGATAAATTTAGTATTCAAATTTTTATTCAATATATTTAAAAAAATATTTCACGATGAGTGAGTCAAATGGTAGAAAAGAAGAAAGAGGGATCAAGAAAGAGAAGCTCAATTGGTTCCTGCGGATAATTACACTGGGTGACCGTTTCTCTATTCAGGATTTCTTCGATCGACTCAAAAAAGGCTTCGTTGAGTTTTTGATCGTATTTTTTGGGGTATTGGTTTCTTTTGGAGTGGAAAGTCAAGGAGAGGATTTTGGGGACAGAGAATCCAATATTGATAACCTTATTGGTTTGAGAGACGAGATGAAGGACATTCAGCAGTACACCCAAATTTATATAGAGGAGAATGCTTGGATCAGAGCACTGTACACCAAACTTTATGATCAATGGGAAGAAAACCGAGATAGTGTTTTCTTATTCATAGATGAGACCGATGGGCAACCCTATTCACCACTCTCTTTTTATAATAATTACAATCCGTTCAATCCGCCACGCGTAGTTTATGAAGCCATTAAACTCGACGGAACTTTTAGGTTTTTAGGTTCTGATGTGGGGCGCTTGGTTAACAACACTTACGATGGTACTGATTTAAAGTATTTGATGTTGAATACAGATCGTGAGGAAAAAGTGTATGTTGATCAATTCGAGTCTCAAGTGGCCAATAAGTGGATTTATGATTTGGATAAAATAGATTTATATGATACCGACTTTTGGGTCAAAAATCGAAAATACTTCCAGAGAGAGAAATTTTTGAAATATAACCTATTCAAACGTTTGGGACTGTGGCAGCAAATTTCGGAGCAGCTTGTAGATTACGATGCCACACTGGAGCGTAACATAAAAAAACTTGATTCTGTGATCCAAACCAAAGACGATGAATTTGTATTTATCTATTGGTGGTTCTAAGCTTTTTCAATCAAGCCAGCAACTAACTTTCCTGAAATCAAAGCGGGAGGCACACCAGGTCCAGGTACGGTTAATTGACCTGTAAAATATAAGTTTTTTACTTTTTTACTTTTGAGCTTAGGCCTGAGAAAGGCCGTTTGCATGAGGGTGTTTGCCATTCCGTAGGCGTTCCCTTTATAGGAGTTATAAACCGAAATAAAATCATTCACACAAAAAGAATCTCTAAATAGGATTTCATCTTTTAGTTGTTGACCGGTCAAGTTTTCCAAACGTGCTATAACGATATCAAAATAATGATTCCGCAATGCATCTGTATCCTCCAGTCCAGGGGCAATTGGGATCAAAATAAAACAGGCTTCTTTTCCTTTAGGAGCCATATCAGGGTCTGTAATGGAAGGGAAGTTGGCATAAAACAGGGGTTCCTCAGGCCACTGTGCAGTGTCGTAAATGGTTTCGGCATGGGCATCAAAGTCCACATCGAAAAACAAGGTGTGGTGGGAGACATTTTTCACCTTTTTGTTTAATCCCACATAAAAGAGCAGGGAGGAGGGGGCAAATGTTTTTTTGTCCCAAAAGGCTTCACTGTAGGCCCTTAGTGGTTTTGGAATCAAGGTTTCGGTGTGGTGGTAGTCAGCCCCACTTAAAACGACATCGGAAAATATACTTTCTCCATTAGTTTTGATTCCAACAGCTTTTTTGTCTTTAACGATGATCTCGTCAACGGAAGCGTTGACGTTGATTTGAACCCCCAAGCTTTCTGCCAACCGTACCATTCCTTTTACGATGCTGTACATACCATCTTTGGGATGCCAAGTGCCCAAACCGAAATCCGCAAAATTCATAAAATTGTAAAAAGCAGGGGTGTCGGCAGGTTTGGCCCCCAAAAACAAAACGGGAAACTGGAGAATCTGTGTCAGTTTTGGATTTTTGAAGTCCCTTGTAACCTCTCTTTTGATGTTAGAAAAAAAGTACCCTATTTTATTGATGGTTTCGGGGGTCACCAGTTCCAAGGGGGAAACCCCTGGACGATAAACCAGTTTATCAATGGCAATTTTATAATTATCGGCAGCTTTGTCTATGAATTTTTTAAGCTTGGCGGCGCTTCCAGGTTCGACTGCTTCAAATGAAGCGTAAATTTTTTCTAAAGAATCACCAATACAGATGGAATCATTTTTTCCAAAGTAAACCTGATATCCAGGATCTAGCCGTTCTAATTTATAGTAATCACTCGCAGATTTTCCAAAATCACCAAAAAATTTCTCAAAAACATCGGGCATCCAATACCAGGAAGGCCCGATATCAAAAACAAAGCCCTCTTTTTTTAACTGACGGGCGCGTCCTCCGGGGGTACTGTTTTTCTCAAAAACTTGAACCTTATGTCCAGATTGGGCAAGATAACACGCTGCTGACAAAGAGGAAAATCCAGAACCGATAATGCTAATATTCTTTTTCATTTCCCTACAAAGCTATCAATAAACTAGATGTTTAATTGAAATATCTATATAAATTACCATTATTAGTAGCTCTCCTAAAAAATTAAGTTTTAGAAAGAAATTAGTTTTATTTTTTTCTTCTTAACTGATTAATTTCTTCAACAAAAGAAGCAGAGATAATCCCAGTAGGAATGGCCACAATTCCAATCCCGATCAAAGAAATGATAGAGGCAAAGATCTTGCCTCCGGCAGTAATGGGATAAACATCACCATATCCTACCGTAGCTAGGGATACAGTGGCCCACCAAATGGATTCTGTAATACTGGAAAATTTATCTGGTTGGGCCTCGTTTTCAAGATAGTAAATGGCAGAGGCAGAGAACAAAATGGCCAGTACAGAAAGAAAGAGGGTAAATTTCAGCTCATTTCTCACTCCCTTTAAAGCTTTAACGAATAGCTTTAGTGATGAGCTATCTCTCCCCAATTTAAAGATACGGGTCAAACGAAACAATCTTAGAATCCGCAGGAACCTTCCATCAACTTTTACAAATTGATTGAGGTAGAAAGGCAAGATCGAAATCAGGTCGATCAAACCAAAGGTGCTGAACACATATTTCCAAACGCCTTTCAGACGTTTGTCCAAATAGGCCAAGCGGATGCGGTATAAATATTCAAAAGAGAAAATATATATAGAAATGGCCTCAAAAATAAGGAAATAATCACCGTAAACATTACGAATCGACACATGGGACTCCAAAATCATCGCCAGTACATTGGCAATGATAAGAAGATAAACAAACTTGTCAAATATTAAAGGAGATTTCAAGACCTATTATTTTTTAGAAAGGTCTATAAAAATGCCAATCATTACGCCTGCAATGGATACAATAACTACAAATGCTACAAAAGAAGGTGTCATAAATAATAAATATAGTTAACAAATATAATGAATTTTAAAAGTCCAATGATCGGCTTAAAATAGATGAATTTCAATTTTTGTTTAAGTTTTTTTGTTTAAGTTTTTTTTGTTTGATTTTTTTTACATATCTTTAAACAGTTTAAATTCAATTTGGTTTATTGACGCCTCTGCAACTACTATCTCCTAAAGTCAAATTCTAAAATCCTAGCAGAGGCGTTTTTTCTACCCCTATCCACAGGGCTTTTCGTTGTTTTTTCATAACTTAGTGTAGTAGGATGAATAGGATTTAGATGGAAGGTTTGACAACAATCACCTTTTTTAAATTTCGTAAAAATAAACGCTGGGCTTTTACTCAAATGGGTATAGCGCCCAGAAAGCTTAAACAAAGTCCGGGACTTAGGTTTTTTAAGTTGATGGGAACTGGAGGGGGAAATGGCTTTAGTCTTTGGCCAGATTTTGGCACTTATGCTTTTTTAGGGGTATGGGACAACTCCAATGCTGCTGAAAAATTCTTAAATCACAATCCAATCATTAAGACCTATCGCCAGAAGTCCTATCTCACGAGAACCATAAAAATGTTACCCTTGAAAAGTCATGGATTTTGGAGTGGACAAAACCCGTTTAAAGCCTATTCATCTCCCCCAACGGGATTGAATATGCCCGTCGCGGTCATTACCAGAGCAACCCTTCGTCCTGCTCGGTTGTTATCGTTTTGGAAATCTGTTCCTGCAGCAAGTAAAGCCATTGAAAATGCAGAGGGGGTTCAATTTTTTAAAGGCATTGGGGAATGGCCTTTGGTTCAGCAAGCAACACTAAGCATTTGGGAAAACTTTGATGCCGTAAAAAAATTCGCCTACAACGAAAAAACACATGCCAACATCGTCAAAAAAACCAGAACTCAAAACTGGTATAGTGAAGATTTATTTGCGCGTTTTCAAGTATTGTCAGATACTGGATCAGTCATTGTAAAACCCTCCCAATGAAAACAGCCATTATTATTGGAGCAGGCATAGGAGGTATTGCAACTGCCATTAGGCTTTGCCATAAGGGTTACCTTGTCAGCGTATTTGAGGCCAATGACTATCCAGGGGGGAAACTCAGCGCCTTCAGTCTGGGGGACTATCGCTTTGATGCAGGTCCCTCTCTTTTCACGATGCCTCAGTTTGTTAATGAATTATTTGAACTGCATGGGGAAAAACCAAGTGATTTTTTTAATTACAAGAAAAAAAAAATTGCCTGTCAATATTTTTGGGAAGACCAAACCCAAATAACCCAATTTGCCGATCAAAAACTTTTTTTTGAAGAGGTTGAAAGCAAACTGGGTGTACCTGCTAGGGTTCTAAAAAAATATCTTGATCGTGCCAAAAAAAAGTTCGACTTGACTGCCCCCCTTTTTTTGGAGCAGTCGCTGCATCGACTTAAAGGTTTTCTGAATACCAAAACGCTCAAAGCCTTGCTCCATCTTAATCTCTATGAGATCAATCAAAATTTACATTCGGTTAATGCCCGTCAGTTAAAAGAGCCCCACTTGGTTCAAATGTATGATCGCTATGCCACCTATAACGGATCTTCGCCTTATCAAACCCCTGGAATCATGACCTTGATCCAACATCTAGAGCAAGAATACGGAACCTATGTTCCCGACGGAGGAATGGAGCAAATCACCGCGTCACTTTTCGAGTTGGCAAAAAGAAAAGGGGTTCGTTTCTTCTTGGGGGAAAAAGTGAATGAAATTCTTCTTGAGGATAAAAAAGTAATAGGTGTCAAATCACAAAATCAAAAACTGAAATCCGATATTGTTCTTTCAAATATGGACGTTTTTCCCACCTACAAAAATCTACTCAAAGGAGTTACTCCCCCTAAAAAAATATTGAGTCAGGAGCGATCCAGTTCAGCAGTAATTTTTTATTGGGGCATTCAAAAAACTTTTGATCAACTTGATTTGCACAACATTTTTTTCTCTGAAGATTACCA
>Ga0255769_10001687_pt1 | contig 24806 bp, 30 predicted proteins | sample 041ome_9_FD_179637 | JGI IMG/M metagenome (GOLD analysis project Ga0255769, IMG submission 179637) | Coastal salt marsh microbial communities from the Groves Creek Marsh, Skidaway Island, Georgia - 041413US metaG (version 2) | ecosystem: Environmental > Aquatic > Marine > Intertidal zone > Salt... | reverse complement strand
GTTTCATTGGGAACTGTGTATGATCAGATGGAGCCAATTGGGTCAACAACAACCATTGATCTTGGTGACGAAGAAGCCTATGTGGGTGCTTAACACAAGATAAATAACGAAAAGAATACAGAGGAAATAGGAAATGCCTACCACGCTACAATTTAGAAGAGGAACAACAGCACAGAACAATGCGTTCACAGGTTCTGCTGGTGAGATATCTTACGACACAGATAAAAACGTATTAGTCGCACATGATGGAACCACAGCGGGCGGAGAACCAATGGTGGGTGAAGCATCTACGCAAACACTGACAAACAAGACCTTAACAACACCAACGTTAACAACACCAACCATAACCAGCGGAGCATTGAATGGCTCGGCAGACGGAGTTGGTAATATTGGTAACGCAACAGTAGGATTTAATACGGTATTTGCTAAATCAACATCAGCACAGTATGCTGACTTGGCCGAACGTTATGCCACAGATGACATGTATGAAGCAGGAACTGTTGTAGTCATTGGCGGTCCAAAAGAAGCAACTGCTTGTTCAACTGTTGCTGACCATAAAGTGTTAGGTATTGTTTCTACAGATCCTGCTTATAAAATGAATCAAGGCACAGAAGGTCAAGATATCGCACTTACGGGACGAGTTCCATGTAAGGTAGTTGGTCCAATCACACGAGGTGATCTATTAGTAACATCATCAACTAGTGGACATGCCCAAACATGGGATCCACAAAATTTTGTTCCAGGTTCTGTTGTTGGTAAAGCTCTAGAAGCAAAAACTGATGACGGAGAGGGTGTAATCGAAGTAGCTGTAGGCAAGGTGTAACATGGATGAGCGTTATCGCTCAGACTACGAGGGCGAGTTCGTTGTAACCAACAGTCGCATAGTCAACGGCAAGAAAGTCCAGGACCGTGAGTGGGTCCAAAATCCAATTGAAAATCAACACATATCAGGACGTGCCGTCGCGATAGCGGACGGGGCATCCAGATCTAAATTCAATATCAAACGATTACAGAACCATCGAGGTGGCCTGTTAGGCAAGCTCAGGTTACAGTCATACGGTGCGGGCCGCGTCTGTGACGAGATCACATGTAATTTCTACATAACGAAAGATGTGGAAAGGCTACAGAAGTTGGTGGACAGCAAGTACGTGGTCAACACGGTGGTATATTCATCGGCCGGCAAGTTGTTGAAGTTTCCCGGTGAGCTCTATCTCATACCCTACGGCCAGTTACTGAGTGATTGGGCTACTGCCGTTTGGTTACCAGCATTCGATGGACACAGTGAGGTCTTCATGATAGGCTACGACTTTGAGGATGGAAAGAATGCCCAGTTGGCCAATGAGATATATGAGATCATGCAGACATACACCAAGACCAAGTTCATAAGGGTATCCTACCTGGTGAGAGACAGGGTCTCAGTCGACACTCCCGCTAAATGGAAGGACTGCAGAAACTTCTCAGAGATGACATACGATCAGTGGATCAGCTACTGCGATGTCTAAATGACTCCTCGACTACCTTAACCTTACTCTTAACTTCCTCGATGTTCATTGTGGACCATAGACCTGGATGTAGAGGTTTGGGTATCTCATTGTTATTGATCCACGCATAACCCAAGTGTTCGCTGTTTAATAGTGGTGTGAACTCAGTGGGTACCACTGCGAAGAACGTGTGATATACGAAGCGTCCGTCGTTTGACGTGAACTGTTCTATGGGAATGACACGCTCTGCGATGGGAAATGTTCCTATCTCCTCGGAACATTCTCGCTTCATGGCATCCAGTAGGCTCTCCCCTTCCTCGACCTTGCCTCCCGGCAGTCCCCACGTTCCAGGATGTTTGGGATCGTTGCGTAATAGATATAGATATCGCTGTGTGGATCTGGAATAGAACCAGACGCCGACTGCGTTTAAAGGACTAGACTCCAATTTCCACCTCTGTATAAGCCCTGATAACTTCTTACCCACTCGGTACCGGTCCATTTATACTGTATGCCCGTCGTAGCGTTGGTAACGAAATCAGTGATGTTAGTTGATTGATCCGGTGTTTGATTTGATGCGTCCCAGACCACGTTCCATACCCCACCGTCGTATTCTATGATGTCATTCTTATCTGCCACTAGATTGCCCCATGCCACTGCGTTCTCATCATCGCTGGCATTACCTATGGCATCTGTCAATAGATATCGCTGTCCTCTGGCCGCTGTTGCCAATCCCACTCCAGGACCACTGGCTAATGGATCAATGACTGCCGTCAGTGCCGATAGCGTGTTAGTGGGAATGGTATCTGAATCTAAACTGAACAATAGGAACCTGTCATCGCTCGGATGTAGGGCAACAGTGCCCACTATCTCTGTGTCTGTGTGTTCGGATGTCAGTCTGATCTGACTGATGCCATCACGTAGAGCACCATAATTGTCGATGAAGCCCTGCCATTTTACCGGATCAGTGGCACTGATCTCTGCCGGTGCTGACAGCGTGTCCCTCGAGGGATCCACCTGTTCCTGTCTCAATAACTGTAATTGATTGCCTATCAGTATGACCTGGTAACCAAAGGGAGTGATCTTCTGTCTGGTGCCCATTAAGATATCATCATCTACTATGGCATCCGCGGCATTGCCGTCGGTGTCGTATATGGATGCTATGACCTTATGTATCACACCCAGTTTCTTAACTTTAGCAGGCATGGTGATCCATATAGGTATGCTGAATGTCAATGTGGCCATGTCGATGGTTTCATCTGTGCCCGACGGAACTGTCCTAGAGCTCCAGTTAACACCCGTAAGTTCCACAACACTGAGAGATGTCCAGTCGATGTAATTGTCCGTTGACTGTATCTCTAGGCTGGGGTTAAACATGGGTAATATCTGTTCCAGTATCTGTAACTTCTGTTGCGTGTTGGATGCCCACACGTCCAACTGTATGGTCATATTGTATGGCACAGGCATCAAACGTTCTATTGTAAATGCGTTGCCCTGTGTGTTCTCATAGGTCTGGGTGTCTTCGTCCCATGTTCTCTGTTTCAGTGTCTTGCGATCAACGAAGTAGGGTTCTTGTACACGATCTCTAGCGTAATCCAATGCCGTTATATGGAAAGTCATCATAGGAGCACTAGGCATCTTGCTTCTTGAATTCTGTGCGATTATCTGTGATGCCTGTCTCGACGCATCTCCGTATCTCACCGGAACACGTACCAGTGTGGCCGCACCGGAGTCATCAACTCCATATTCGACTTGGTAGTTGGAGAACATCCTCGTGAACTGTATGAGGAAACGCCTTATCTGGTCATCGTAAAAGAAGGGTACTGTCTGTCCTGCCATTAGTTATCCTTTTTGGGGTTAAGCAAGTCACTTAATGCTTGGCTACTTGGTATATTACCCCTGTCCGTTGTTGCTACCGTTGCCCGATTGCTCTGGAACGATTCTTTCAGTGTCTTATTATCTGTATCGCCCGGTGTTAATTCTGTTCTCACGCCATCCTCTACCTTGACCCATCTGGTGCCATCAAATCTAAATAATCTGTTAGGGAAGTAATCCAATCTCAATGCGTAATCACCATTGCTGGGGTTCGCAGGGAAACTTACTCCCGGTGTCACAGGTAACCCGTTCGGTGGAACGTTATTACCGGTCATGTATCCTACTAGGTAACCGTCAACTGTGGGTGTGGTGCCCGGTTTGACAGGTTCATCATCAACAGTCGCTGTGACGTAGAATGCCGTATTGTCATAACCACTGCGTGGAACTTCGACCTCTGCCTGCTGTACGATGGCATCATTGATCTCTTGATCCTTGTTCTTCATCGACACGAAGTCTTCGATGGTTCCTGAGCCAGGATTGTCTGGATCGATCGGTTTGTCCAGGATGTCATCGAATTCCTGTGTGGCCTGCATTGGTGTTGCCTTGACACGCCATAGGTGCGGTAACCAAGTCGGGCTGAAGCCCTCAGCCGCAAATGCCGCATCCTGTATCACATAATATCTTGGCAGTGCCTTGGGTATCAGATTGTTTGGATCTAGCGGATGATAGTCTTTTAAGTTAGGAAACTCCAATACGTCACCTGCTACCAACTTACGTCCCAATGTGTCGATCATGTCATTGTAATGGAACGTAATGAACAAGGTGTCACCGTTCAGGAACAAGCCAAACTGTGATAGATCAAAGTCGATGTCCTGTACGTTATATACACCACGCATGACATAGATGTCGTCATCGTAGTCTCTGTTCCTGTTCTCAAGGAACAATAAATCCTCAACATTTAATGGATCCAAGGTGTCATATGTTGGTTGTGTGACATCGCCCTGATCTCTGACTGAACTGTCGCCCACTATCTTAGGACCCAGATACTTATGGACAAATATATCCACGCCACCTGTGGTGTACATCTCACTGATGGTCTTGTCTAGGAACTTATAGTCGTTAGTCTTGTTTGGTCTGTATAGCGATAATCTTGGCATATTTTATTTTCCGTTGTAACTATTTATCGCCAGTTTTGGTTGACCTAAAAATACAAAAGTGATAAAATAGTGTTATGCTACGAATTGACACTTCAGTTGACTGGCCGAGAGTGGACATGGAACTACAAGAATCCACGAAAAACCTACCTTATCACGTCAGGATAGACCTGGAGAAGATAAACAAAAATATCTGTGATCTCGTTTCTGAGTTAAGTAAAGCGGAAATTGAGTGTCGCAGGCAACACAAGGCAACACGGAACTTTATAGAATTACAGGAAAGATGTAACACAATGATAGCAGACTATCAAAAGATGATCATGATGGGACAACTACTTTGAGCGTAAAACCAGCGAAGATATCGATCGAGGACAGGAAGGCCTACGGTGATGAATTGATGTTTGATGGCCAGCCCTCGGCTGAACTGCGCCAGCGTGAACTTGCTCGCAGGTGTAACTGGTATAACTATACCCAAGACAAGAAAGTCGCCAAGAAGTGGATAGCAGAATGGCTTGAACTAAACAAGCACAAAGCACTGGCCAAGGACTTTACTAAGATCAAAGATTCCTGGACTCCCACATCATGTGGTTGGTATTCCAGGATGGCCTTGATTGGTCTGGAACTAACAGAACACGAACAAGACTTTATCGTAAAACGTTGCCAAGAAGCAATAGCAAATCATCAGAAGTCCGCCAGTGATGATGAAGAAGCGGCCAAGGATAAACCCAATAGACCAAACATACAGGAAATAATGATAGCCAAGGCACACGAGGCCGCGGCCGAGATTGATGCTATATGGGACAAATACTGTGAGGGCGAAATGAGAGCCAGTGAGAAACCAGACAGCATACAACAGGTATTAGCCAACTATAATATCCTGGCACAGCATGTCTCTCTGGTCAAAGACATGTGGATTAAACAGCAAAATGAGCTCAAGGATGCTGTTGCTGACGTAGACGCTGATTTAAGCGAGGGCTACGGTTGGGCGACTAAGACCCAGCAAAAGAACATGATCAACTACTGTGCGGCGATTATAGCAGAATTAGACGCATATCATCAGAGCAAGAAGGCTAAGGTAGGCACAAGAAAGAAAAAACCACAGCCACCAGAGAAGATCGTCAGGAAACTGAAACACATGAGACGATACGAGGAGTTCAAGTTAGAAACGGTAGAACCTACTAAAATTCTTAAGTCAAGCGAGCTCTGGGTCTACAACACCAAGAACCGCAAACTACAATACTACGTCGCGGATGACTATGCCAAGGTCTTTATGGTCAAGGGCACCAGCATCCTGGGTTTTGACACCAACAAGTCAAGCCAGAAGACCTTGCGGAAGCCAGAGGACTTCCTCAAGCAACTACGCATGGCAGGCAAGCCAGATAGCCGTAAACTGTTCGATGACCTAAAGACCACGGCCACGTCAGTCAACGGTCGCTTCAACGAGAACCTAATCATCATTAAAGCAACTTAATCAACGTCTCCGATAAATAGTTACAACGGAGAAGACAATGGCTACATTAACAGAATTAAAACAGGACGTGTTTGACTACGTTGCCAATCGCTTGGGCGAGGGCATAATCGACACAGAACTCGATCCCAAACACTACGAGACGGCATATTCAAAAGCCTTGCTGACATACAGAGCTAGGGCACAGAATGCTCACGAGGAATCTTACTCCCTGTTACAACTGACAGAGAATCAGAATGTCTACACACTTCCAACGGAAGTTCAATCGGTCAGACAGATCTTCCGTAGAACGATGGGAGATGCCACAGGACCTTATTCATCAAGTTTTGATCCGTTCTCATCAGCAACACTGAATGTCTACCTATTGAACTACTCCTATGCGGGCGGACTGGCAACATTTGACATGTATAGCCAATATGTCGAACTGGCCATGCGTATGTTTGGCGGACATATGAACTTTAACTACGAACCCGTGACCAAGAAGTTAACCATAATGCGTGATCCAAAGGCAAGCGGTGAGGAACTGCTGTTATGGCACTATAACTACAAACCAGAGGTGGTGTTATTACAGGATCCACCTATCCTACAATGGTTACGTGACTATACCTACGCCGGTGGTAAGATGATTATTGGTGAGGCACGTGAGAAGTTTGCCACGATCGCTGGTCCGGGCGGGGGTACTCCGTTAAACGGTTCGGCCATCAAGGCAGAGGCACAGGCAGAGATGGATAGGCTCATCGCTGATCTGGCAACATTCACAGATCACTCAGAACCATTGAGCTGGGTAATCGGTTAATGAAGATATCCGAGATCATAACTGAAGGTATGGTGTTTGCCCGTGTGGGCAAGGGCGGTACCGGAAAGGCCAAGGTCAAGATGAAATGGCGTTGCGAGACAGGTAACCGAGCAGGTAGGTTAGTATCAACTCCTAGCCAGTGTGGAGCAAATATCGATGTTGCTAAACGGGCTCAAATGAAAAAGACACGTGCTAGGACCAAGTTTAGACAGGCACGTAAGGCAAAAAGGACCAAAAAGGTAAACGTAGCAAGTCGTATAATGCAAGCTCTAAACAAGTTCAAACGCAGGGACGCACTCAAGAAATCACTGAAACCAAAGAAAGTGGCCACGTCAAAACGTGCCAAACCAAAAACACCCTTCCTAAAGAAGATATCTCCAAAAGGACCTAAACGCAAATAAGGTTGACATAAAATCCATATGGTAGTATAATGCTAGTATGGATTTAATGATCGACATAGAAACACTAGCAACAGGCCCAGACGCTATGATTATGACCATAGCGGCTCAGGTCTTTGACCCACTATCCACTGGCTGGCCTGACAGGCATTTCTATGCTAGAGTAACACCCGAAAGCCAACCAAATCGTAAGACAGATGACAACACCATTGAATGGTGGGCACATCAAGTTCCAGAAGCACAGCGAGAAGTATTTGAGGAAGTAGGTCGCAGAGATCTACACGAGTGCTTGGATGAACTAGGCAAACTGATATGGCAAAGCAACAGGATATGGGCAAACGGGCCTACATTTGATATGAACATATTGGAACACGCTTATAAAGAACTTGGTGTTAGTTTGCCCTGGAAGTTTTGGAATGTCCGTGATGCTAGAACAGTATACGCACTTTGGCCTGATTGTCCTCAAGCTAAATCAGCAAGCCACCACGCATTAGATGACTGTAAACGACAAATTACAATGCTACAAGACTGTATCAAACATCTAGGAATCACAAAACTAAAATGATCATAGCCATAAGCGGACTCATAGGATCGGGCAAGGATACGGTAGCAGACTACCTAGTTAACATACACGAATACAGGCGAGAGAGTTTCGCAGGCAATCTCAAGAATGCCATGTGCGAGATATTTGGATGGGATCGTGACATGCTAGAAGGTCGTTCAAAATCTAGTCGTGAATGGCGTGAACAGGTAGACGAATGGTGGGCAGAACGTTTAGGTATTCCGCACCTAACACCTAGATGGATTCTACAGCACGTTGGCACAGATGTCATCAGAGGACACTTCCATGATGATATGTGGTTAGCAAGTTTAGAGAACAAACTACGCAAGACAGATGACGATATCGTTATTTCAGATGTCCGTTTTAAAAACGAAGTTAAGATGTTAAAAGATCTGGGTGCTGTTTGTATTGAAGTTACCAGAGGTGATAGACCCGGTTGGTATCAGCATGCCGCGGCTAATGATGTTAGGACATTGGAAAAGTTAGGAGTGCATAGATCCGAATACGATTGGATCGGCACAGACTTTGATGCCACACTGGATAACAACGGATCGTTAGACGATCTATACCAACAGGTAGAACTTCTACTTAACCAGCCTGCCTAGTCAAGAAGTTGACCCTGGTGTTGCTGGGTTTAAAGTACTCATCGACTGTGGTCACAACAGTTTCAATATCAAACTGCTTACAACTGAACACATCAAGATAGAGATCTCCGGTAGAGTCAATGAAGTGAGCAACTATCGTGGATGTCACGATGATCTGTACGGCAGTCAGTCCTGCCTTGTCCGGGAACTCGGCGGCAGTGTATTCCACCCTTGTCTCTCCGATGGGCTTCATGTCAATGCGTTTCATGAGCTCCTTGATGAACTCCTTGACCCCGTCGATGTCCTTGATGCTGTCTCGGTCACAGTCATGACAGTCCAGCGTTAAGTGATATCCCCAATATTGTGATGCCATATGTTACTCCTTAAATGATTACTTATCTGGTGTTAGGTCACCAAGTTTCCAATTTGATTCTCTGTGCACTATGGCAGAACAATTTAAACAGACGCTACGCAAATTCAATAGGTCAGCGTTGTTAAGATTACCGTCCATATGATATACCATTATCTGACTGCCGTGCTTGGCACGGAAACCGCATAGGTCACAAGTACCTTTTTTGGCATACCCCTTGCTTCTCCATCTAGGTTCGGGAAGTCGTATCTTACGATTCCTATTGATGCAGACCATGCAACGGCTACGATAGTATGTCTTGCCGTTGCGTTTGTAGTTAATGGCACACATGTTATGCTTACAAGCACCGCAGATAGGTCTTTTCATATACGATATTTATAAAAGTTAAACCTTTATAAAGGCTCTTTAATACCGCAAGATTACAGCGAATTGAATAAATATTCGTAACAGTTTAAGAGGATTAAAATTATGGCATTAGTATCCCCAGGAGTCGAGGTAAGCGTAGTTGATCAAAGTCAATACGTTCCTGCACCGACGAATTCAGTTCCTTATATCTTGATTGCGACAGCACAAGATAAGACAAGTGGAACATCTACATCGACAGCGACTGGCACGACAGCGGCCAACGCTAACAAAGTTAATTTGGTAACAAGCCAGAGAGAATTGGTTTCATTATATGGTAACCCGACTTTCTACAACACAAGTGCTGGTACACCAATTAACGGTTATGAACTAAACGAATACGGCTTATTGGCGGCATACTCCGTGTTGGGTATTTCCAACAGAGCATACGTACAGCGAGTTGACGTTGATCTGAACGCATTGGCGGCATCATTGGCACGTCCATTGGGAGAGGCAACTAACAACTCATGGTGGTTAGATACTGCCGAGACCAAATGGGGCATACATGAATGGTCAGCATCAACAGAGACATTTACCAATAAAGTTCCGACAGTTATCACATCAACAGATGACTTGACCGGCGGCGTGCCTAAGACATCTATCGGTGCTGTTGGTAGTTACGCTGTGGTTGCTACGAATGCCAACAATCCAGTTTACTACAAGAACAGAGACAACAGTTGGGTGTTAGTGGGATCAGATGATTGGCATAACAGCCATGCTACCGTGACAGGCACAGTTTCATCTGCTTCATTAACGAACGGAAACAGCATAGTCATCCAAGGTACGACAGTTACCATTGGCGGTACTACGCTAACAGACCTTAAGACTGCTATCAACTCAGCGGCTATCGCTGGTGTTACAGCAGATGTTGTTAACAACAAGATTGAGATCTACGCTGACTCAGAAGTGTCAGTTGATGGATCAAGTTTAGAAGGTGCTTTAGTATTAGCAAACGGCTCAGGCTCTATCCTCACTGACGCTGGTTTGTCAGCGGGCACATATTACTACCCAAGATTACAACAGTCACAGCACTATACCAACCCACGTTGGAAGTCAACTGACACTGCTCCTCGTCCTACAGGTTCTGTATGGATCAAGACCACAGCAGTTAACAACGGTGCTGAGCTAGTTATTAAGAGATACAACTCAACCACAAACGTTTGGACTACAACAAGTGCTCCTATCTATGAAAATGATCAGACAGCACTTAAGAACATCGATCCAAGCGGTGGTGGTAAGAACGTTGCGGCTGACACATTATATGTTCAGTATGACTCAACAGAGGCAGACAACGCAACTTACAAGGCATATTACAGATACGCAACAGGTGAGACTGTCGTCACAACAAACAACGACACATCAACACCGACATTCGTTGCGTCTGAGACATTCACTATCCAAGCAAGTGCTAAGAACTCAACGACTTTAACTTCGGCGGTTACTGTTGCATTGAGTGGTACAACAGTTGCTGACTTCGTAAGTGATTTCAACAGTGCCAACGTTGCCAACACTGTAGCAAGTGTCACAGCAACAGGCGAGATCCAGATCAAACACACAGAAGGCGGTGTTATCGTACTTAAAGATACATCAGGTACTCCTGTTGCTGATGCTGGCATTTCAAGCACATTGGATAACGTTAGAGCAGGTAATGACTCAGACTTAGTATTATCTAACTATGTTCCATTAACATACACAGCAAAATTAAGTGAGCCTACACAGGATCCAGCAGATGGTACTTACTGGTACTACTCAGCGAGCGATCAGTGGGATATCATGATACAGGACGGCGGCGCTTGGAAGGGTTATCAGAACGTGGATCCAGATTCACGTGGCTATGACTTATCAGCAACTTCGCCAAACGGTCCTATCGTGAGCGCCAGTGCTCCAACATTACAGTCAGATGACTCGGCACTTGTGTATGGTGATCTTTGGATCGACACCAGTGACTTGGAAGACGTTAAGATCAAGCGTTGGCAGTCAGTGAGCTCAGTTGATCAATGGGTGACCATTGACAAGACGGACCAAACGACAGAGAACGGTGTGTTATTTGCTGATGCTCGTTGGGCAGGCAATGGCACGACAGATCCTGTCACCGACGACTTACCAACAATCAAGTCATTATTGACAAACAACTATCTTGACATTGACGCACCTACGGCAACATTATATCCAGAAGGTATGTTATTAGTTAACACTAGACGTTCCGGTTTCAACGTTAAGCAGTTTGATTCAAACAGATTTAACGGCGTTGACTATCCAGATGACACTTTACCGACTGAGAAGGATGCTTGGGTTACGGTTTCAGGTAACAAGGCAGATGGCTCAGCATATCAAGGACGTAAGGCTGTACGTAAGATCGTAACAGACAAGTTAAAATCAGGCGTGGACGCAAACACAGCGATCCGTGAGGAACAGAGACAGTTTAACTTATTAGCGGCACCTGGTTATCCAGAATTGATCCAAAACCTAGTAACATTAAACAACGACAGGAACAACACAGCATTCGTGGTCGGTGACACACCGATGAGATTGGAAGACACAGGTACTGCTGTCGTTAACTGGGCAACGGATGCGTTCGGTGCTGGTATTGACAGTGAAGACGGATTAGTAACAGCAGACCCATATGCGGCTGTGTTCTATCCATGTGGTAGGACAAACGACCTCTCAGGTAACACTGTTGTGGTTCCACCAAGCCATATGATGCTAAGAACGATAGTAAGATCAGATGAGATCGGTTATCCTTGGTTAGCACCAGCAGGTGGATTACGTGGTACCATCGATAACGCGACAGCACTAGGTTATGTCAGCTCATCAACGGGTGAGTTCACACAGACCGCTGTCAGACAGGGACTACGTGACACGTTATATGAGAACAAGGTCAACCCATTGACTAACTTACCGGGCGGTGGCTTACAGAACTACGGTCAGAAGACCGTAGCATCGACTCCATCAGCACTTGATAGGATCAACGTATCAAGACTCGTTGCTTACCTACGTGACAGATTAGAGACACTTGGTAGAAACTACATCTTCGAACCAAATGACACATTGACACGTAACGAGGTCAAGCAAGCGGCTGAACAGTTACTGAACGATGTTACTGCTAAACGCGGTATCTATGACTACTTGGTTGTGTGTGATGACACTAACAACACACCAGCACGTATTGATAGAAACGAACTTTATGTTGACATCGCTATCGAACCAACCAAGTCGGCAGAGTTCATCTACATTCCGATCAGAATCAAGAACACTGGCGACATACAGGCAGGTAATTTATAGTATAGAATAATATACGCAGATAATGGCACTTCGGTGCCATTTTTTGTGACCAGCAGTTGATAAATACGATACATAAGAAACAAGGAGAAATACACATGGCAGTTTCATCATTAACAAAAATGACAGTGCCTTTAGCATCAGATCAGTCTAATGCTACACAAGGTCTGTTAATGCCCAAATTAAAATATCGTTTTAGAACGGTATTTGAGAACTTAGGTGTTTCAACACCAAGAAGTGAACTAACCAAACAGGTTATCTCATTCGCTAGACCATCAGTGAGCTTTGATGACATGACTATTGACCTATACAACTCACGTATGAGATTGGCAGGTAAGCACACCTGGGAAGATGTCACAGTTGAATTACGTGACGATGCTTCTGGTAGTGTTGCCAAGCTCGTTGGTGAGCAGTTACAGAAACAACTAGACTTCATGGAACAGTCATCAGCCGCGGCTGGTATTGACTACAAGTTCATCACACGTTGTGAAGTGTTAGACGGCGGTAACGGTGCTAATGAACCAAACGTGTTAGAGACATGGGAACTATACGGTTGTTACCTAACATCAGTTAACTACAACGACTTGAACTACGGTGAATCAGCACCAGCAACAGTGTCATTGACTATTAGGTTTGATAACGCTGTACAAACACCATTGGGTGCCGGCGTTGGTACTAGTGTTGGTAGAGCATTAGGCGAAGTAGTTACAGGCTAATTTAGATGGCAGGCATCTTCGGGGACATTCTTAAGGGGTTCCTGGGCAGTGACTATCTAAAAGATTATAGGCACGCATCCAAGACCTTTAGGTCGGCTGGCTACGAGCTCGCACCACGTTACAAGTTTTTATTTCATGTGTATTTTAACTTGAACGTGGCAGAGTTGCCTAGTCTTAGGTCAGCATTTGGAGCGACGGACCAAAGCAAGTTGAGCTTGTTGGTCAAGAACATCACGTTGCCTAACTATTCTATTGATGTTGATACCTTCAATCAATACAATCGCAAGAGACTGGTACACTCGAAGATCAATTACGAACCAGTTACCGTGGAGTTCCACGACGACCATGGCGACTTGGCACGTAGCCTATGGTTCAAATACTTCCAATACTACTACAAGGATCCCAGCCAGCCCTACGGAACGGTAGAGGGCAACACGGCATTATCAAATCAAGCACCTGGTGCCAGATCTGATTACAATAGAAGAGATATCTATGATCAGCAACGTGCCGGCAACGATTGGGGTTATTCAGCGGAAGATGGCGGTTCTGGAACGAAACCGAGCTTCTTTAAGGACATCACGATATATGGCATGAGCCAACATAACTTCGTGTCATACACATTGATCAATCCACAGATCACATCATACAGACACGACACCTATGATTATTCTGAAGGTGGCCAACCAATGGCCAACAGCATGGAGATCAGATATGAGACAGTCAAATACGGTGCTGGTGCCATCAATGGTAGCACAGGAGCACCTATACCAGGTTTCGCACAGGCAGAACACTACGACAAGGAGCCAAGCTCATTGAGCCGTGCGGGATCCAACAATAGCATACTGGGCCAGGGAGGCCTGCTAGATGCTGGTGTTGGTGTTGTTGAGGATCTGGCATCAGGTAACATACTGGGTGCGGCCAAGAAAGTGGGCAGAGTCGTACAGACTGTTGATAGAGATGGAATCAAAGGAGCCAAGAAAGAAGTATTGGGTGCCGTGATCAGAGAAGGAATACCTGCGGCCACGAAGGCAGTTACTAATTTCCCAACCCCGCCCAGAAAGGCTGAATATAACTCAAACCTTCCTGATTCGGCATTAGAGAACTACGTGGCATTTCCAAATGGTCCTAAACAGGATACAACTACAAACAACAGGCCAACAACTTTGGTCAACGCGAATACCAATTCGCCTGTAAACACCGCAGGTGGCCCAGCCCCAGGAGTCAGGGGATATTCTAGATCTGACTTGACGGAGACCATCACCAATGCCGACGGTAGCGTGACCACGACGACAAGACAGACAGTAACATACAATGGTCCCGTGAACAGCACCGCAGAAATCAACAGAAACACATAATGGTAGGTTAAATACTATTATGGGCACAGTTAACGTAACAAAAGACACACAGGAACAGTCAGTAACACTGACAGATGAGTTCTATAAGAAGACCACATCGATCAGTCAGAATGACTACGAGATAGTTAGGACATTCTTCAAGTCATATGGATATGATAACGACATCGCAGATGACTTCACTGCGGTATTCTTCCAGATCCTGGACGCATACAACATAACACAAGACGAACTGCTCAAGGAATTCAAGGCCTCGGGAGATGCCGTTACACTATCACAAACGGTGGCATACTATCTCAACGGCCTTAGATCAAAATCAACTTTGGTGGGCGTCAGCGTGGTACAACAACCTAACTATTACGCGGCCCGAAACGTGGTCAAGTAATGGCCAAGTGGGCACAGGGAGACTACGTCCTACTCAATCCCGAGAAGTACGTGGGCACGAAAGGACCCCACTACCGCTCAGGTTGGGAACACGCTTTCATGAGATTCTGCGACACACACCCTAGCGTCACCAAGTGGGCCAATGAGTCCGTCAAGATACCCTACAAGGATCCTTTCACTGGCAGACAACGCAACTACATACCTGACTTTTTAGTACAGTACCAGAACAAACATGGTAAATTAATAACGGAACTGGTAGAAATTAAACCAAAGAACCAGAGCATCATTGAGAGCAAGAACCAGAACCGTAGGTTGAGAGAGACAGTTGCCCTCAATCATGCCAAGTGGGAACAGGCCGCTCGTTGGTGTAAGGCCAACGGCATAACCTTCCGTGTGGTAACAGAGGAAGACATATTTAGGAGTGGTGCTAGATAATGACTAAGAAATTAGAAGAGATGTTTGATCTTGATCCCATCGAGGAACAGGAAGAGAACGAATTAACGACACCGATAGAACAGGCAAACACACCCATTCCCGCGGATACCATTAAGAATATCGATAAGATAGAGTCTGCACTACCCACGGTAAAGGGACTGGAAGCCAGCGATCAGGAGATGGATGAGCTGGGACAACTGGCACAGGACTCCTACAAGGACCTGATGGATCTGGGAATGAACGTGGATTCACGCTTTGCCAGTGAGATATTCGGTGTGGCCAGCGGTATGCTAGGACATGCCATAACCGCAAAGACGGCCAAGATCAACAAGAAACTGAAAATGATTGATCTACAGTTGAAGAAGGCACAGTTAGATCAGAGAGAAAAACAGATAGCACACAAGAAGGGTGAGAACATAGAGACGGGAGAGGGACACATCCTGGATCGCAACGAACTCCTGGAGCAACTACTGAAAAATAAAGACTCAAATGAATAAAACTGTATAAATACAGTCAAGGTAGGGAAAAATTATGAAAACATATTACGAATATTTAATAGAAGCAGAACAGACTTACAAGTACAGGGTCAAGGTTGCTGGTGGATGTGACGCAGAGTGCCTGAAGGAACTCGAATCACAGTTGGGCAAGTTCGATCTAGTGAACATGAGTTCACCCAAGACGACACCTGTCATGGAACAGCCAACTGATTTTCCTGGCGTCAAGAACATGGAAGTCTGCTCATTTGACGTTGAGATGGCATATCCAGCAAGTGCTGACGCACTATATGAAATGCTTGAGGCATGCACGAACAAGCCCAAGTCTCAGATCAAGGTGGTCAGCGAGCATTTCGCTAAATCCTGGGAAGAGAACGAGGGTTCCGAGCCAGAGGAAGGCCCGATCCTAGAGAAGGACATGCCGGACTGCCCGGAAGCCAAGAAAGCAGGTGAGGATTATGCTGATCCATCACACGCCCTACCAGAAAAGACAACGAGATTCAAGTTTGCGGCTCCAGAAACACCAAAGGCACAGACAACAAATGATTTACCGATGGGTGATAAGTCAGCCATGGGTAGCGTGAAACCAAAACTACCAGACGTTAAGTCGTTTGCTAGATAGGAGACATAGACCATGGAAATGTATGACGTATTAAACAAATTAAAACAAATTGAAAACCCAAATGAGGATCAAGCAAGAGCCATTGAGAACGCAGAGAAGATGAACAACCCTACCAACCCTGCGACTACCAATACTCTAATGCCTCAAACACAAGAAGTTTCGGCAACAGGTCAAGACGTATATCAACCTGTGGCAGAAGAAACTCCTGTAGAATATGCTAAACTAGCAGGTATCCAAACATTAAATGTTCAAACAGATGCTCCTGACACTACAAACGAGTCAGTTGAAGTAAAAGAAAAAGCGTTAACAGAAGCAGAATGGTTTGTAAAAGCCACTGATCTTGTTACATATGAAATGGATGTAGAAGCAAACTCTAAACAAGAAGCTGAAGCAAAGGCGTATGATATCTTACAGAGCGAAGATAAGGAAGACTACTCAGCAGGCGGCGAAGGTGCAATAGTCCAAAGTGTTCAGATGTATGAAGGCGTTGAGGAAACGATCGAAGAAGCAAAACCAGACTTCCTAGACTTGGACAAGGATGGCGACAAAGAAGAGTCAATGAAGAAAGCGGCCAAAGATAAAGAAGATATGAAAGAAGAAGACACTACTCCAGAGCAGTATGAGAAGAACGAAAAAGTTTCTGAGGAAGTAGAAGAAATTGAATTAGACGAAGCATATGATCCTGCCCATGTTAAAGGTATCGTTGACAAACATGAGAAAGAAGGACACAAAGTTCAAATGGATCGTCCAGAAGATGGTGCTCAAGGCTTTACTGTTACATTCAAAGATGGCAAGAAACGCCATTACAAATATACACAAGGCGGTGTTAAAGTTCAATCATTGGAACCTGAAGAGCCACTAGTGGATCCAGATGCTCCTAAGAGAGAACGTGGACGTCCCAAGAAGGAGTCAGAGGAGTTGAACCTAGACTCTATGATGGAAGACTTCGAGAAGAAATACACAGAACAGTTGAATGAGGGTGTCACATTGACACAGTCAATCGATGATCAAGGTAACGAGAACGTGAACGTCAGTGCTAACGGTGATCACGTTGACATGATCAAGAATCTACTAAAACTATCTGGCATGCGTTCAGATGGATACAAGGAATACGAGGGCGAGGAAGAGGCAGTCGAGGAAGAAAGAGAGATCGAGTACTCCAACACTCCAAAAGAACGAGTTGCTGACGTTGACACACAGTTGAACAAGATGTCAGGTGGCGTTAACGAACCCAAGCCAAAGTCAGCGGCAAAATCTAACTCATTCCCCTTACATGAAAAGGAAGAAGATCTAGCAGAGAGCATGATGGATCTTTACAAGGAATATAAGGATTCTGAATAATGTCTTTCAAGAAGTATCTAGCAGAAGCAGAGAGGAGCCATGCCAATCCAGTAACGGATGACCATGTTGACTTCATCATTAACCTAGACACGGTGATCGAATCCATCGTTGAATCACACGATGACGAGTCAATCACATTGATCATGGATGAGGACTGCCAGGCCATGCTTGAAAGTTGCGGATGCCAGTTTGAACCAGGCGTTGAGTTCGCAGTGTTCGACGAGGCAGAGTACCAGGGCAAACAGGTAAAACTGAATGATCCCATCAGGACCTCAGAGAATCCAAAGAAAAAATTCAAGGTATATGTCAAGGACCCCAAGTCAGGCAACGTGAAAGTTGTACGCTTTGGCGATCCCAACCTATCAATCAAGAGAGACGATCCAAAGAGACGTAAGTCATTCCGTGCCAGACATGGCTGTGACAAGGCGTCTGCGAAAGACAAGACCAAGGCAAAATACTGGTCGTGCTACCAGTGGCGTAAAGGCGCAAAGGTCAACAACTAATGCGTGCCAAGGACTTCATAACTGAGGCTCCTTACGGTGGCATGGGCGGCAAGCGTCCCGGAAAGATGAACAAGCAACACGCCGCGGCAACTCCCGGAGCATATACAGCAGACATGGACAGATACTATGGCATGTATCGTGCCAGCATGTTGATGGCACGTGCCCCTGGTGACGATTCAGACATAGACACAGAAGCATTCATAACAACCAGACCATACATGGGCGCCTACACAGAGGCAGAACGCAAGATGATTGATGCCGCGAACAAGGCCATGGGTCTCAAGACAAAACCAGAAGCAGAGGGACCATCCGGAGAGATGGAAGATACCAATAAGCAATCACCAGTGATGGGAGCAAAATGGCAGAGGAAAAAGAACAAGTAAGGTGTAAGAACTGCGGGTGCAACGCACACTGTGGCATGAGTTGCCAGGAGTGTTGGGAATGTACCGAGTGCGAATGTACCTACTGCGAGGACTGGGAAGAATAGATTTTTAAAACATTAACCGGGGGGTTAAGATGTACGAGTATAGAGTTCACGTCAATAGAGTCGTTGACGGTGACACGGTAGACGTGGATATAGACTTAGGATTTGGTGTTTGGTTAAAGGATGAGCGTGTAAGAATAATGGGCATTGACACACCAGAATCAAGAACACGTGATAAAGTAGAGAAAGTATTTGGTTTAGCATCAAAGGCTAGATTAAAATCACTGCTAGGAAAGACAGCAATTCTTAAAACACAAATCAATAAAAATGGAGAGGATATGAAAGGCAAATTTGGACGTATCCTAGGTGACTTCGTTGCACCCGACGGAAGAATGGTTACGGACATTCTCGTTGAAGAAGGACACGCTGTTGCATACTTTGGCGGATCAAAAGAAGAAATACAAGCCAAACACCTAGTCAACAGGGAAAAACTGTTACGTGAGAACGTCGTGGACAGGGCAGAGTATGACGCGGCAGTGATCAAGGAAGCACGAGAGAAGAAATGAAGATCAGAGAAGTAGTAAACGAGAAGAAGACCAAGCAACGCCTAGATCCCAAGTGCTGGAAGGGTTACAAGAAACAGGGCACCAAGATGAAGGGCGGAGTCAAGGTCAACAACTGCGTTCCTAAATAACATCGTTCCGTTAAGGTAAATAGTGTTATGGCACTTAACGGAATATCAACACAATCATCAAAACAGCTCAAACAAGAGCAGAAACTTGAAATCGCCGAGGCAAAGAGACAGGGCAAGACGGTCACAGCCGCGGCAAGTTCATACTCCATCACGGGCAGTGGTGATGACACTGTCAACTATTACAGATCACTAAACGTAGAGAGCATTGATCTATTACCAACGAAATACTCTGGCAACGCCATAGTAGATAATACAGCGGACGGCGACGTATTGACCTTGGGGAGACCATGGGGAGCGGCCTCGGTAGGTGTGTTAGTCACACCGGCAGATGATCCAGAAGAAGCAGTTTCACCAACCACGTTTGTGACCTTACAGTTCTGGTATGATGGTGCTGACACTGATCAGTTCGTTCCGAGTGCGACTGATGAGGGCAAGATCACTCAGTGGACTGATAAATCCGTCCTGGCACATAATGCCAATCCAAGTGGTGGTGCCGCGGCGAGACCAAGTTACGAGAACACCACACCGTTGAACGGTTATGGTTACTTAGAGTTTGACGGCAATGATCATTTAACTATCAACCCATTCACTGATCTACAGAGCCAACCAGGCTTCACGATGTTCATACTCAGCAAGTTTGATAACACCACGGGCACCAAACACCTGTCAGACACCACTAGCGGTGACTTGGCCATGTTCGCCAATGGCACGACAATGACAGTGGGCATGGAGGGTGCGACAGCAACAGTGGCTAGTGAGGCTAACACCAATTGGGCCATACACACATTAGCGTTTGACGGTAGCCAGACTGGCAATGCCGCAAGATTAGTATACAGAAAAGATAAGACTGCTAAGACACTGTCATTCACGGGCACCGTGGGAGCGACAACCAACGCATCACAGACAACATTTGACTTAGGTAATGAGAACGGTGGCGGGTCAAACGGACACGTGGGCTACATGGCAGAGGCCATACTGTTCAAGAAGGCACTGACCTCCGCAGAGATACAGAACATTGAGAACTATTTGAGCAACAAGTGGGATTTATAAGGAGTTAACGTGTTTACCAGGATTAATGTTCCCTTAGTCCAAGATCCTAAATGTTCAACACCATTGGTGTTCGCACCCTACGCCAAAGACTTCCAATACTATGACAAGGATGGCTTCGAGCTCTGCATGGCAGAACGCAGATACTACGACATGGAGCGCCATCCCATCACTGACCCCATACTGAACCATTGTTGTTGGCAACAGACATGGTTGAAGATAGATCATCCCAAGCTCATACTGGATCATGCCATGCTGTTACACAGATGTGACTTCCAGGACGGAGCACGTGAGCAGTTGACGGAGATCAAGAAGAGGATACCACAGGCAGACCTACTGTTACGCACCAGACAGCAGTGGGGGTGGGACTTTGACTTGGACGGTGTCACCGATGACGGAGAGGTCTTCGAGGTATTGCACGTCGAATTGGACTTCAACGACTTCGAGCAGTTCGAGTCGAGGCTGTACGAGTTCGAGGAACGCATAGAACAGATAGATTGGGACTATGCCGCGGAACGCATATGGTCAATGAGGGATCATTGGCTACCCCTAAAAGGTTTCGCACAGAATGATTGGAAGGCTAAGTATTTGCTAGGATGGGACCGGAGTGAATACACTGAAAAAGCCGTATAAGGAGTTCGCTCCGGACTACGAGATCATAAACACCACCAAATTTATCTACCACCCGTAATAGACACGATAAGTAAGTCAAACAACTAGGAAAGAGAAAATGTTTGACGCGGCAAAATTAAAATTATACTACGACTTCCTGCTAAACACTATGAAGGACGAGGGAGAGATTCCTGAGCTACAAGCGGTAGTGGGTCAGGTAGTGGAACAATTCATCAAACCCTTAAAACTTAAAAAGACAGCCAAGATATTGGACGTGGGCTGTGGCGTGGGCTACTTCATGGATGAGATGAAGTCGATGGGCTACAAGGACTTGACCGGAGTCACATGGACCGCGGGTGACATCGAGGCCTGTGGGAAGAAGAAACACAAGGTCATCAAGGGAGATATCAACTTCATCAAGGACGATGACGACAAGTATGATCTCATATTCTGTAGGCACTCTCTCGAACATTCAGTGTTCCCCATGATCGCTCTCATGGAATACAACAGATTGCTCAAGAAGGGTGGCTTGCTGTATGTCGAGATGCCGGCTCCTATGAATGCCCGACAGTACGAGAATTGGGACACGCATTATTCCGTGATGAACGAGGTTATGTTACAGAGCCTCATCATGAGGGCGGGATTTGATGTAGAGTGGTATCGCAACGCCAGCGTGCCTATCACACACAACGAGACCGGACGAGTAACACAGGACACTTATAACTGCGTATTGGCGAAGAAAAAGGCCACGTTAGCAGTTAAATAACTGTATGGACATCAAAGACTTAAAGAGGCTAGCAGGCGTTAAAGACACACCTGATATGGGAGAAAACATATCTCATACAGCATCTGAAAAAGCGGCCTATCAACGTAAACATAATATTAGACCAGGTGATAAAGAGTGGTTCCAGTTGTGGTTTTCACAACCTCACTTAACAGGTGAGAACCCAATGCCCAAAGGTAAGTAATGGCACAAAAATCATTAGACGGTGTATTAATTAAAAAAGCTCACAAGAAGATGAGCTACACTGTTGAACAGATAGAGGAGTTCAAGAAGTGTGCTGATCCTAAAACAGGTCCTAGATATTTTCTAGAGAATTTCTTTCACATACAGCACCCTACCCGTGGTGGTATCAAGTATGATCCCTATGAATACCAAGAACGCTTGATAGACACATATCACAACTATCGCTATTCAATATCAATGATGCCTAGGCAGACGGGTAAGTCAACATCAGCCGCGGGTTACTTGTTATGGTATGCCATGTTCGTTCCTGATTCGACTATCTTAATCGCCGCACACAAGTTCTCCGGAGCACAAGAGATCATGCAACGCATACGTTATGCCTATGAGGAATGTCCTGATCACATCAGGGCAGGCGCCGTCAGTTACAACAAGGGTAGCATAGAGTTTGACAACGGAAGCCGTATAGTCTCGGCGACCACAACTGAGAACACTGGTCGAGGTATGTCCATTTCGTTGCTATACTGTGACGAGTTCGCTTTCGTGAGACCTACCATAGCCAAGGAGTTCTGGACCTCGATATCACCCACACTGGCAACGGGTGGTAAGGCCATAATAACATCCACACCCAGCAGTGATGAGGATCAGTTCGCACTGTTATGGAAGGGTGCGAACAAGACAGAAGACGTCAACGGCAATACGACAGAACTGGGAATAAACGGCTTCAGGGCCTATAGGAGTTACTGGAAGGAACATCCGGACAGGGACGACAAGTGGGCAGACGAGGAACGTGCCAAACTGGGCGAGGAACGTTTCCGCCGTGAGATGGAGTGCGAGTTCATCAACGTGGACGAGACATTGATCAACCCCATATACTTAATGGATATGGTGGGCATAGAGCCCACGGATAGGACTGGTCAGGTTCGTTGGTACGGCACTGTGGTTCCCGATCACATATACACCGTGGCCTGGGACCCAAGCCTAGGAACGGGAGGAGACTATGCCGCAATGGAAGTGTTTGATGCTACTACCATGACGCAGTTAGCAGAGTGGAAACACAACAAGACTCCCATACCTGAACAGACCAGGGTGTTCTCGGACATAATCAAGCACTTGGCTGACAGGGGAGTCGACTCAAACAATGTCTACTTCTCCGTTGAGAACAACACCATCGGCGAGGCCGCACTGATATCGATAGCGGACTACGGTGAGGAGAACATCAAGGGACTGTTCCTGTCAGAGGACAAGAAAGCGGGACAGGGAAGGCGTTTCCGCAAGGGATTCAATACCACGAACAAGACCAAGATAGCGGCCTGTGCCAAGATGAAGACACTGATAGAGTCAGGCAGGCTCAAGATACAGAGCAAGGCCCTGATCAGCGAGCTCAAGCAGTTCGTTGCCTCCGGAACCAGTTACCAAGCCAAGTTGGGAGAGCACGATGACTTAGTGATGTCTACAGTATTGGCAGTGAGAATGATGCAACAGATACAGCAGTACCACAAGGATCTGGGCGAGAACATGACAGATCACACAGATGTTGACGTTGAACCGTTGCCATTCATAATGTTTTAGTTTAGATAAATACTCGTAATATGATATCCACAGACCAAATTAGACAGAATTTATACGATTTATTGGCAGTCAAAAACTTTGATGTCATGACTCGCGATGCCAAAGGCAAAGAAACAGGTGATGCCAAAGAGGCAGACCTATTCACATTTGATTATAAAGTAGGCGACACTAACTATGGAACGGTAGTCATAACCATAACACCTGAGGGAACATTGGAAGTGTTCTACGGTGATAGGTTAGGGCGTTCCATGGAGATGAATGACAAGGCTAATTGGTACGATTTCTTGTATCAACTAAGACACTTTAGCCGCAGGAACATGATGGGATTTGAACTCAAACACATGAACAAATTAAAACATGCAATGAAGTCCATGGCCGCAGTCACTGAATCTAAATACTACGGCTACAAGAACACATCATACACGAAACCAACCAAAGAAGCAAAACTTAAGATCGTTCACTCTAAGCCAATCGATGAAGAACAAGGCGATGCCCGTTATAGAAACGTGGCGAAACTTTATGTTGAGACAGCAGAGGGAGAGAGATTTAAGTTGCCCTTCACTAAGTTATACGCAGGTCGTGCCATGGCAAGACACTGTTCAGAGGGCGGTTTACCATATGATGAGTTTGGTGCTTACATCTCAGAGATGGTTGATGACATCAAAGTATTAGAACAGTTCTTACGTTCAGCTCGAGGTAAAGAGTGGACAGACGCAGGTGCTGATCTAATGGTTGAGACTGGTATCAGACACTTGGCTAACTTGAAAAAGAAAGTCAAGAAGATGATCGGACGTCGTGGATATAGAGAGGAACTAGACGCATTTAGTCCTCAACAAGAACAAGAACACAGTGAAACCACTGACAAGATCAGAGAGATGTTCACACAAACATTATTAGACACTAGAATTGAACAGGCGATTCCAGTGCTTAACAAACTAGAGGCGAGGGACTCTGTTATGAAAGAAATACAAGAATTCAGTAGTTGGGCTGATGAAACGACCCAATTAGACCTAGGTGAGGGCTTTGATCCTGACTCATGGGAAGGTGAGATGGAATGGGAATACGCAGGTGACGATGGCGAGCCAGGTTACGGTGGTGTACGCTACACAGTGGTCGTTGACCATGAGCAGAATCGTGCGTTCGTAGATCCCAAATCGTTACAGGGTTGGTGTCATGGTGACGGCAACAACAAACTGACAGACGAATGGTGTACACAGATGGTACAGCCAGGTGGTGAGTTACACGACGAAGCATTACAAGCGGCCCAGGAAGATGTGGACGCAGAATGGGCTGAACGTGATGTTGATGTTCCTGCTATGGAAGAAGGCAAAATGAAAGGC
>Ga0255769_10001681_pt1 | contig 24857 bp, 23 predicted proteins | sample 041ome_9_FD_179637 | JGI IMG/M metagenome (GOLD analysis project Ga0255769, IMG submission 179637) | Coastal salt marsh microbial communities from the Groves Creek Marsh, Skidaway Island, Georgia - 041413US metaG (version 2) | ecosystem: Environmental > Aquatic > Marine > Intertidal zone > Salt... | reverse complement strand
CGCGTCCTTCGCGCGTGCGTGCGCGATGAATACGTACAATGAAACACTCCACAGTTCTCCACCGCGACGATGACGTCCTTGACGACGCTATGCGCGCGCGAATGATGTCACAGCGCCGCGCAGCAGTCTTTTGGCATGTGCTCTAAACCCTAAGCCGCAGTGTGCGACGCAACCATCACCCATGTCGTCGTCGGCGTCGTCGACGGCGTCAGCGTCGACGCGCTGGCGGCCGCCGCCGCCGTCGCCATGGCGGCGCCGCGCGCGCGGCGTCCGCGACCGCCGCGCGGGACCGGGACCGCCGGCGACGACGGCTGCACCGCGAGGCGGCGATGGGACAGATGTGACGTCGTCAGCATCAATGGTTCGCGACCCTTTTACGTCGTCGTCGTCGTCGTCGTCGCGTGACGCGCGACCGGTATCGTCGTCGTCATCCATGTCGTCATCCATGTCGTCGTCGTTGGATGTTGCGTCGGAGATTACGCGCATATGCGACGGGAGCGCGGCGCGCGAACGGGCGGCTCGCGAAGCGTCTTCGGCGTCTTCGTCGGCGTCTTCGTCGGCGTCTGTTCGGACGCTCGGACGCGTTGCGGCGACGTGGGTGAACGCAGAATTGAAGAACGTGGCGAGCGCACACGGTGGAGCGGCGAAAATCGTCGCGAGAGATGTGGCGTACGGCGTGTTTGAGGCGCTGACGAGAGGCGAGCGGTATCGAGGTTTCGCGCCCAACACGTACGTGTGTACGACTGTCGTCTCCGTCGTCGGTGCGGCGAAGGATGTAGATGGCGCGCGTGATGTCATTGGGTGGATGGAACGCAATAGCGAAGAGAATAAAGAGGTGGCGCCGACGACGTATACGTATACGTCGTATATACAGGCACTCGATAAGGTTGGTCGATGGGAAGACGCGTTTGAGGTGCTCGAGCGCATGCGGCGCCGAGGCGTGGCGAGAAGTGCGCACACGTATAGCGCGCTAGTGCGCGCTGGAGCGAATGGGGGAAAACTTGGCGCGCGCGCGGCAATAGAACTGATACCGAGCATGAAGAGTGATTTGATTGAGCCGGATTTAGCCATCGCTTCGGCGTTGATTTGCGCGTTTGGGGTGCTCGGAAGCGAGGAGAATGCGCGCGCTATGTTACGCGCCATCGAGTCAAGCGGACGAGGCGTGGATGCGAAATTATATACTGATTATATCACCGCCATGTGTCGGTGTGGAAATTACGACGAAGCCAAGGAGGTATTTGGGCGAGTTTCACCGCGCACCACGTTTACGTGTACGGCGGTGATGAAGGCATACGCTGAAGCGATGGAGTGGACGCTCGCCGAGGCGTTATTTGAAGAAATGTGCATCGATGGACCCAAGCCGAACGACCAGACGCACACGGCGATACTACACGCATACGAAAAGAGCCTCGAATGGGAACGCGCGGTGCGACTTCTCAACCAGTTGTCGAGCAGAGGTCAGGCAAAGGAGATTCATCACAACATCGTCTTGAGTGTGCTCGGCAAGTGCTCGCAGTGGCAGCGCGCGGAAATTTTATTCAAAGACATGCGCGAGTTGTACAACATTCGTCCATCGCGCGTGACGTATAGTACATTGATATCGGCGTACGGTCGGAGCGGCAAAACTGAGCTCGCGCGCAAGGTGTTTTTGCAAATGCTCGCCAAGCGCATCGAGCCGGATGATTACACGTTTGTTGGATTGATGCTCGGACCGGCGACCGCGGGGAATTTTCGTGAGTGCGCAAAGATTGCGAGCGAGATGAAAGACTACGGCGTGAAACCCACCGTACATACATACAATACGCTGATTCAAGCGGCGGACATCGCTGGAAATTACGACAAGGCTGTTGAACTCTACGACGAGCTCTTGCGCGAAGGCATCGAGCCAAACAACACCACGCGTGAACTCGTCGTCGCCGTGGCGAATCGCGGCGCGAGCTTTTACGACAGACAACAAAAAACCGCCGCCGTGGCGTCCTACGCCGCCGGTTTGGTCGGCGTCATGGGCATGGCGCTCGGTCGATGGTGAATCGGTGACTCACGCACGAACATACCCCCACGCACGCACGCACGCGCGCACGACGACGACGACGACGACGCGTGTATTTATGTAATTCTACACTGTAGAGATTTTAGAGATTTCATTCGCGCTTTACGCTTTGTGCTTTTACGCGTGTCGGTATTGCGTGTTTTGCTTTTTCAGTGTGGCTGTGTTTACAAAATTCCTCGTCGTTACTTCCCCAAACCAATGCTCTCCTGCACGCTCTTCACGCCTTCGGGATCGAAAAATTGCGTAAACGTCTTCGTGACAAACCCAAAATTCCTCGTCAGCGAATACTTCAACGCCGGAGGCAGCGGCGCCAAAAGATTCGCCGGGTTCAACACGCGCGCCGCCGCACCCAACACCGCCCCAGCCTTACGCTCGAAATCCGGCGGATAATCCAACCACGGATGCGACGGTCGTCGTCGTCGTTGCGCCTGCATCGCCGCCGCCGCCGAGGACGCCCCCGAAGACGACGCCGACGACGACCCATCCACGCGCAAGTCGGCGTTCGCGGCGTACCCAGCAAACTGCGATTTCGACTGCGGACGCGACGTCGAGCGCCCAATACCCACCGCCTGGGACGCGATGCGCTCCTGCGATGACCCTCCTTGTGCGGACATGTCTGCGCGCGACCTCGTTCGCGACGGCGACGTGGACGCGTCGACGAATGGCGCGCGGAAAGTGGATAACCCTATTGACATCATGTGAGGGCCGCATGCGCGCGCACACGCGCCGCCGACGCCCCGAGGCGATGCGCACGCGTCGGACGTAAATATTCACGCGCGTGCGACGCGTCATCGCGCGCGTCGCGGCGCCGTAGCGCGCGAACGGGCGCGAATTAGATGTCAGGGCAGACACGTCAGCGGGACACCAATTCGCCGTGCGAATCGCCATTTGTCGTCGCGCGATGGCGGTCGCGTCGACGTCGTGGACGGCCACGGCGACGACGGGCAGGATGGCATCAACACCGTCGTCATCGACGCCGTCGCCGGCCGCGCGAGGCGTCGGGCGAGGGTGGCAAAGGAGGCGGGAATGCGCCGAGGTCGGTTCTTGGCGCGCCATGCATTCGGTGACATATACGGCGCGTGCGACGCCGACGCGCGCGGCGAGGCGCGGTGGCGCGCGTCATGGGGTGCGACTGAAAGCTTTTGCATCGCCTGAGTCGTCGTCGTCGTCGTCGTGGTGGTCGCCGTGGTCGAACGCGGGTGGCGACGCGTCGTCGTTCGCGGAGGATGCGGTTGATGTCGTCGACGTCTTCGTTGATGATTTTAATGCGACTGGTGATGACGAGGAGTATGATGTCATCGCGAGACGCATGGAGACTAAGATGAATGATGCGTTCGCGGCGCTTGAGATGCGCACGCGTCGGGTGAGGGAGCGCAGGGAGTTGTCGTCGACGACGTCGGTTGCGCCGGCGGAACGGGCGTTGGATGAGTATGATTTAAAGCTTCGTCAAGCCATAGCGACGAAGAATGCGACAATTGCGCGTGCGGAAAATTTAGAGGAACAACTCAGGGTGGCGCTAGATGCCACGCGAGAGGCACACGCGGAGTTGCAACGTGAACGCGCGCGGAACCTCGAGGAGGAAATCGCTCGCGCGAACAAGGACATCCGCGCCGAGCTCGAGCGCGTGCGCCTTCGCGCAAAGGAGCTCGAACGCGCGCTTACCGAATCGCTCGATGCTAATGAAACCGCAATCGGTATCATTGCCGCCTTGCGCGATGAAATTGACGCGTCTCGCGCGCGCGAAACGACGCCGACGCCGACGACATCGGGCGCCTCCTTCGACGGTGCTGACATCGCTGACATCGACATCGACATCGCCACCGCACACGCCATCGAAGCGCACATCATTTGGCGCCGACGTGTCGCGCGCGGCGAACCGGGAGACGCCCGAGGCGATTGGGCGCGCGCGCAAGCCGTCGTCGACGATTTGACGCGGTCCTCGTCCTCGTCCTCGCCGCCCTTCACCGCCTCGAACGCCTCGAACGCCGCCCTTTCGCGCGCATTCCTTGAAAACGTCATCGAACTCATCGCCCTCGGTGACGTGAGCGCATTTGACCATAAAGCATGGTCCGTCGTCGCCCGCGCGCTCCGTCGTCCATGACGCAACACCTCACACACCAGATAGCACATTATATATTTATATAGCCATGTATTACACGTCAGTATTAGGGTTTAGAGTTTCACCCATTTTTATACCCACCTCACACAACCCATAAAATAATTACATGTATATATATGCACGTATTATACTAGGGTTTACAGCACATAGTTTTTACACGACTGACGACGCGATCGCTCGCTCGATCGCGTCACACGTCGACGCCCTTCGCCGCGGCTACGATGAGCGACATGGACGACGACGACGACTACGTGGACGACGACGTCAACGACGACCTCGCCCCCGACGCCTCTGGCTCGGACAACGACGACGACGACGACCGACGCGTCGTGATCGACAGCGACCACGGCGGCGCGAGCGGCGGTCGCGGGAGCTCTCGCGGCGGCGGTGGCGGCGCCGTGCCCCGCGAACAGCGCACGACGACGCCATACATGACCAAGTACGAACGCGCGCGGGTGCTGGGCACGCGAGCGTTACAGATCAGCATGAATGCGCCGGTGTTGGTGCAATTGGATGGGGAGACGGATCCGCTGGAGATTGCGGGGAAGGAGTTGCGCGAGCGACGCATTCCGTTTATAGTGCGACGATACATGCCTGATGGGTCGTATGAAGATTGGTCGATTGAGGAGTTGATTATTGCCGATGCGGATCAGCGACGGGTGTAGAGAAGGGAATGGAATGAAGATTGAGATTGTAGCGGGACAATGCGCGCGGGACATCGACGTGGGCGCGTATATGTTTTAGTAGACACAACAAACACGGATATTGGATATATACATACGTTTTTATTTGTACACATTATACGGGCTAGTGCGCGAGATCTGCGCGCGTGGCGAGCACGCGAGCGATGGAGGTGTTATCGAGCGCGTCGACGTCGAGCTGACGTTTTGAGCCGACTAGGTTAAGCCCGGCGTCGTCATTATTCATCAATGCCGCGCGAATTTCTTTCGCCAACGCGACGTCGCACGTGAGTAATGATATGGCTTCGTGTAATACTCGGGTTTTTGCGTAGCACACGCGCTGTCGAGTGACGTAGGGGGCGAAGATGTCGACAAACGCACGCGCGTCGCGACGCATTTGACGCGCTCCGCTCGGCGTAAACGTCGCGACTTCAATCACGCGTTTGACTATGGTTGATGCGGCTGTCGTGGCAATGCCGCGCCAACACGCATTGAATGCCGCATGGCCGAGCGCGGAGCGCGCGTCTTCGATGCGTTCACGCAACGGGCCGAGCGCGGCGAGGATGAATCCGCTCGGCGCGACGCGCGGCGTCTCGTCTTCGTTTTCGTCTGTGTCTTCATCTTCGTCACCTTTGCGAGCGTACACGCCCAAATGCGATTCACCGACGAACACGTCACCGATGATTTTATCAGTAAACTGTGCGCACGCCGCATCGGCGATTGCGTCGGTCCAACGCGAGACGAATTTCTCAAACTTTTCGGCGCGCGCTTCAAAGACGACGTCGCCGCCAAATTCCAAAACCGACGTTTCATCCGCCATGGCGCGACACATGTGCGCGACGAACGCACACGCGTTGATTACGCTCGCGATAACGTGCGTACCGTTCGACCCAGCGCGACAACTCCCGCTCGCGGCGACGAGCGAGCCTAAACCGCGCGTTCCGACGGCGCGACGTTCGCACGCGTCTAAGAAATCATCCAGCACCGGCGCCGCGACGCGCTTGATAAAATACAACCGCCAGTCCACGCGTGACAGCCCTTGTGCGCCATCAATGGCGTTTCTAATCTCACCCAATATAACTTCCGCGACGCTAGGAGCTTTAAATTCCACATCACCGTCGTCAATGAGCGCAGAAACACGTCTAGTCCAACGCTTTTCATCGCGCCACGCTGCGCTCGAGCGCTCGAGCGCGTGTTCGAACTCTATGCCCATCCAAGCCTCGGCGTGCGCTTGGTTATGTAATAACGCATCGAGCGTACGCGGGGTACCGCTCGTGGCGTAGGCGTTCTTCGATACAGCGTCGTCGAAACTCTTGCATTCATCCGCGACGTGCAACCACCACGGATCCTCGCTCGCGGCGCACGCGACGCAAATGTGCGTGCGTACAACTTCCGCCACCGCGTGCACGAGATGAGACAAATAATTCCTCGTCACGCGCACAGCGGATTTCGGACTATCGACGAACACGACGCGTTCGAGTTCGGCGCGCACGGCGGACGGCGTTTGCGTTGTTAATTCCTTGGCGCACGCGAATAAGCGTTCGGGTCTTCGCGGATCCTTCAATGTAGACGACGTTGTAGACAGTACGTTGCGCGGACCGTCGCTATCGACTCTCATTCGATCATTATCATCATCGTCCAACGCATCGTATTCGTCACCACCAAAAGTAGCGCGCAAGGCGGAGGATAACGATTCCGCAAACGCCGCCGCGCAATCGTCCCAAACGAAACTCTCATCCCCAGCAAACCCCGCGCGCGCTTCCGACGTCGCACTCAGCGCGTGAAACGCGCGCACAACTTTCATTTCCTCCATCGCTCGATCTGTATCGTCGCCGCCATCGACGCGTGTAAACGTCCAAGTAAAAGATTGTAACGCCGTCGGTCGTAAATCCGGCGGCCAACCGCTCGCGCTCAACATCTCTCCAACCATTCTCCATCCCGAATCTCGCGCATAATTGCACGTTCGCGCGCCTAAATCGCGCACCGCATCTATGAGCGCATTCACGACCCGCCGTTCGTCGCCATCGATCGCTGAATCGATCGACATGGCTCGAAACGTCGCCGACGCGCGCGCGCACTCGCTCGCCGCGCGTTCAATCTTCAACCAACTCGCATCGTCCTCCTCGATCTCGCTCACGCTCGATGCGCACGCGCACGCGCGCTCAAGCGCGCGCGAAATGTTCGCGAGCGCATTCGCGACGTCTGCCGCGCGCGCCAGCGTCGTTGCCGTCGTCAGAGACGTCGATGTGAGTCTCGAATCTGTCTCTCTCTCATCATCATCACCTTTCACGTAGTCGGTGCGCCGTAAACGCGCCCGCGCGAGACGCACGGCGTCGGCGTAGGCGCGTTTTGCATCCACCACCGCGTCGGCGGTCGCGTCCGACGCGGTGTGCGCGCGCATGAGTGGCGTGTGTCTCGCGACGCCCACACGTGTTTTAAACCGTCGACGTCGACGTCGGCGTCGGCGCGGAATCGAAGACATGTACAGAGCTACACTACAGTTATACGCTAGACTACACTACACATCGCGATAGATGCACGGTGGCTATTGAAAGAATAACACGTTGCCGAGTTCGCTCGAGAGCGCGCCGCACGAATTGACGATGATTTTGGTGGGAAATACGCGCAGGAGCTGCGCTTGCGTGGCGGTAATTTTGGCGAACCGCACGCGACCTGGATAAATATCGACTGGGTCTTCAAGCACAGGTGCGTTGACGAGAGATGGACGCATGACGTGAGCGATGCGTTCGTAGACGTCGCGGCCGCGAATTCGCCTCGAGTAGCCGGCGTAATCAACCAAAAACGAACGCTGGCCGACGCCCGCGTTCTTTCCATCATCCTCGTCGTCGTTGTCGCGAGTGACGCTATCGAGATCGTGTACGCCGCGCGCGGTCGTGTCACCCATGATGGAGCTTTGACCATTTACGACGCGCGCGCCGTCGTTCCATCGTCTCGCGAGCGTCCCGTACGGGAGCACCACGGCGTCGCGCGTGAAATCCACGGTACTTTCCCTCCTAAACGTCTCCAGCGCGCGCTCAAACGCGCGCCTGGGCTGCGAACCAAAGAATGTAATGCCGTGATAGTCGTTCCACACCCGACGGAAGAACGCAATCGCGCGATCATCGATTCGCATGAGCACCGCACCCATCTTCGCGGCGCCGACTTCGTCGCCAGTGAAAAACAACACGCGCGACGCGAAAACATCTTCACCGACCGCTCGCTCAACCCGACGCAACAGCTCATCCGGGGAGGCGCTAAAATCATCAATCACTACTTCCCCCGAGATGAACAACGCCCATTTCGTGCGCGAACCCGCACATAACGCGTGCTCCATCGCCGCGCTTGCGGAGTTCCACGTCGACGACCGACTCGCGTCGTGCGAAATTAATCGCACGCAAAACCTCACCCCATCGTGTGCGCGCACGTACTTCAACGTATGCCGCATCAAATCATCAATTATCCCCACGTGCACGTTCGATAATGACGTATATATGGCAAACGTGGCATCATTTGAAGACGCGCCGTAACACCGTCTGGCGTCGCCTCGCGCGGCGTCCCGCGACGATCCTTCTCGCCACGACAGGTTCGTCTCGCGCTTTCGCGCCTCACGCATGGTATTAATCGACGCAGCGTTATCGTATTCATCCACCGTGCGCATCGCGCGCGCAGGCTCGGTCCACGCGCGCGCATAGGCGCCGATAACGCGTCCGATGATGAGCGCCAGCGCAGTCGTCATCGTCGCCATCATCACGCATTTCCTCGACGTCACGTGCGCCAATCGACGCGGTGCGCCCGTGGCGCGCGGAGACGAGCTCTGGGTGCGCCACGATGGCGCGCGTGCGCCCCCGCGCGGGCTCACGCGCGGGCTCGATTTCATCAATGGCGCGCGTTGATGCTGAGGCGAGGCGACGAATGACGTCAAAGTGTGACATGCCGACGACGCGCGTGACCGTGGTCACTGTCATCGACGACGCAGATGAGGCCCGAACGCAACGTTGTGCGTCGGCGACGGTGCGATTGATCGAGCTCGTGCACGTGCGGGCGAATATCTCGCCGAGATATGTGCGCGTGTTGTGTGTGCCAGCGCGTGAGCTGACGGAAAGATTGCGCGATATTCGCGCCGCCATGGCGCTCAAGTCGAATGTGCCGTCACGGATAAACGTTACGCCGATGGATTTGACGTTTCCGTGCGTGTTTTTTAATGTCTATGCCATGGGTGGGGAGAAAGAGTTTGAAAAGTTGATTAAGATGGATGGACCGGCGGCGGTGTCGCGCGCAGCGTTGGCGACAAATGATGACGTGTTTGACGCCCACGATGGCGCGCTCGATGTGTTCAATCGCGCATTTGTCATTGGTGACGTGGTGGATGGCGAAGCGTACGTTCGCAGCGCGCGACGATCGATGATGGAACGAACGCCGAGTCGAACGACGCGTCGCGTCGACGGATGTCTGGTGCTCAACGATGATGTGGGTTCCACGAGCGGCGACGCGACGAAGGATTCGTACGCGCCAGAACAAGTTGTGAGCGAATTACTCGAGCTCTTACGCAGCGCTGATGGCGAACATGAAGACGCATTAAAGGAGCTCAAAAGCAAGTGCGCGACAGTTTCAAGCCGATTCCGCTCGGCGCCGCCGCTCAGAACCATCGTGGATGAAAACATGCGTAAATCGTTCCTGGTCAATCTGTACAACGCAGCGGTGAAACATGCGATATTAATTCATGGCGCACCGACGAATTCGAGCATCGCACGCGCGAGGTTTTATCGTCACAATGGCTACGACGTTGGCGGCGAATTTTACTCGCTCGACGACATTGAGCACGGATTGCTCCGCGCCGATGCGCCGCATCCTTCGTCAGGCGCGTTATCTCGCGTCTTCTTCGGCCGCCGCCGCAATTATTTTACTCCAGGCGACGTGCGCGCGCGAGCGGCGATGGAGACACGCGATGCGAGGATTCATTTCGCGTTGAATTGCGGCGCCACGTCGTGTCCGCCGGTTCGGATGTATGACGCGGCAAAATTAAACCAACAACTTGACCTCGCCGCGCGAGCGTACATCAACGCCACGACGCGTGTAAGGGAAACCGAAAAACCTGGCCAATACGTCGTCGAGTTGTCAAAGTTGTTCAAATGGTACGCGAGTGATTTTACGGATGATGGACGCGGGAAAGCGCGAGACGTGTTACGCTTTGTCGCTCGATTTTTAACCGACGACGGCGCCACCGCGCACGCTTTAGATCAACCGACGTCGATTTGGCGCATCACGTACGCACCGTATGATTGGACCATGTCGCCGTAATCGAATGCGATGAAGGATTTGAAGATAAAAATCGAAAAGAATCCAAGACGTGGCGCTCCAACGTCGTCAGTGCGGGACGCGCGTCTTTCTTTGTGAGCGAAATGACTGCATCCGTATCGCGCTTGTCGACAGTCGTCGCCGTCAAGCGCGCGACACGCATATGCATGACGCGCACGCGCGCGGCGGCGGCGAATGACTTGGTGCTCGTCGACGAGTTTGACCGCGTGCTCGGCTACGACAACCGAAAGGATGTCGTTCGCGCGCGAGCTCGCGGCCGTGGCGTCTATGCGATCATCACCAGGCGTGCAAAATCGAGCTCTGGCGACGGGGATGACGTTGAAATCTTAGTGACGAAGCGCAGCGAGACGAAGGACGCGTACCCGGGACGTTATTGCGTGTGCACGAGCGGCGCGTGCGAGCGCGCCGAAGGCGGTGCGTACGACGCCACGATGCAAAGGGAGATTATTGAAGAGCTTGGTGAGACGTTTGCGGCGTCGTGCGCGATTGCGCCGATGTTATTTCGGTTTGCGTACGAGGATAAGGTGATGCGGATCTTTGGCGCGGCATATGAGGTGACGTGCTCGGGCGAGGCGACGCCGGCGTTTGCCGACGGCGAAGTCACTTGGGCCGAGTTTATGCCGCTACGACGCGCGCAAGAGATGCTTTTAGAAGCCGAAAACGACAGCGGTGGAATACAGTTTACCCCGATCGGCCGGTACGTGCTCGGGGCGTATTTAGCGTACAAGCTGCGTGGGGCTACGCCAGACGTGGACTGGAACACTCGTGCGTTCGGAGGCGATTAGCATACGCTTATGGACTTTCGTGATGTAAAAAAATGTACTACTACCTATAGTAATAAAAGTGATGCTGCTTAATCAGTTAGTTGTCGACGCCATCCGTGCGCGTGGCTTGGCCAACGACTTCCGACATTCTCTCATACCAGGGCGAACACGTCGTATTATCCATGACATCCTTAAACGTCTCAAACGTCTTCACCGCACGTAAAACCCCAAACATGGCTAAATCCGCATTGTTCGGCGCGTTACCACCACAAAATTTCTTTGCCCCCACGCCTTCGTTGATGAATTTATTCACTTCAAAGTATAAATCCGCGCGTTCGTCTTCGATGCCGTGTCGCTTCTTCAACACCCGGTGCGCGATGACGTACATCGATGCCGCGCCCACCCATCGCGCGCTCTCGCGCTCAAAAAATCCGAAATTCCCTCTCTGCGTAATATAATCGAATGACTTCACCGCCTCGGCCCAGGTGCGATAGATATTCGGCGTTAACACGTGCACGAATCGTTCGTCAACCCACGCCAGCCACTTACGCTCCTCCTCTACGTACGCCTTTGATTTCTTCCCCGACCACGACGTGCCGTTCGCATCGATCCTCGCCGTGAGTTCACGCATAATACTCGTCGAATCATTCAATTGCTCGTCGCCCACGAGCACGATGGGCACTTTAGAGTACCCATCCTTGGAAAACTTCAGCTCGCCCTTTGTCAGCGGGTTCACCTCCACCACGTCGTACGGCACGTCATGGTAATCCAAAAACGCCTTCACCTTGTTACAGAATGGACACACGTCATATTGGTACAGCGTAACTTTGGCACCACCGAGCGCGGCGTGCGCGGCGCTCGTAGGTTTCGGTTTCGAGTCAGCCGCCGCGACTTTCGCCTCGGCGAGCGCGACGGCGGAACACGCAAACCCACCCATCGCGATCGCCGCCATCGCCACCGCACCGCGCGAAAACGACGACGACGACGACGACGCATGCGCCTGCGCGTGCGACGCCATCGTCGGCGCTCGCGACGCCGCGCCGTCGCGTGCGAGCGCGGACATTGAAGATGATGGCGTTGTCACGCACTGTGACGTCGATGCGCGCGTTGCGTTCGCAAACGCGCGCGACGCCGCCGCGGGCGCCGCACCGTGCCGCATCGACGTTAACACTCGTCTCTGCATCGTGCCAAGCGCGCTGGGCGTCGAATGTGCGCGTGCGAAACCGTCGCCGCGCGTCGATGAATGCCGCAGTCTGCGCGTCTCTGCGACAAAACAATCGCGCCATGACCACCGCGTATTACGACGCCGCGCGCACGGCGCGCGTCACGAAAGAACTCCTCGTGACGATGGATCTCGAGCGCGTGAGCGAGCGCATGGTGCGCGACGCCGTGCGCGCGAAACTTCGTGCGAATGACGACGCGCTCGGTTATGAAGGTGATTCAAATCACGACGACTACGGCGCGCGCGCGACGCGCGATGTCGACCCGAACGTCATTAAACGCGCGATCGATGAGTTTCTCACATATGGCACGCCGGACGAGTCGTGGGTGGAGGTGGAGGAGCCGTGGCACGATGCGGCGGACGCGCGCGCGAATCCCATCAAACGCGAGCGAACGCCAGACGCGTTCGCGACGTCGCCGCCGCTCGTGAAGCGCATGAAGCGCGAGAGCGATCGGAAGGACGCGAGGTTGGCGGTGCCGTATGTGTCGTCGTCGGCGGTGGCGGCGAGCGCGGCGGTGGAAGGTGGAGATGCGGATAGGAATCGCGTATTGAACGCGACGCGCGCGCTCGGCGCCGACGGCGGTTCGGCCAAGGACATCGCAAAGTTTACCAAGCTCGATAAGAGCGGCGTGAATAAGATTTTGTACGCGTTGGCGTCGTCGGGGGTTGTGATGCAGGTTGGCGGTGATAGTGGAGCGCCCGTGTGGGTGGCGCGGGAGGAGATGGGGGCGCGCGCGACGAGTTCGGGAGCGACGACGATGCCGGCGATGCCGGCGATGTCGCAGTCGCATTCGCAGTCGTACGTGGAACACGCGGCGTCGGGCACGGTTCCGCCCGCTGCAGCGCGTGTGGTGCCGATGCCATCGTCGTCGCCATCGCGCACGGTGGCGAGTACGAGTGCTGGGACGACTGCTGAGGCTGTGGAGGGACAAGTCGCGGAATTGTCGACGACAAAGCGACTCGTCGTTCGCAAGTTTAAAAGCGCAACGCTCGTGGATATTCGAGAGTACTATCAGAAAACCAAAGGCGAAGGACCGTGGCTACCGGGTAAGAAGGGTATTTCTTTGAATGCGTCCCAGTGGCAGGCGCTGTCAAAGGCTATGGGGTCGATTCCAGACGCCATGGCTGAAGCCGAACGATCAAAGAACGAAGTCACGGTGTGCGACTTGGGCGGAAATAGAAAATGCACGGCGAGCGTGTACAAGGGTATGGTTTTACTGAACGTTCGAGAATACTATGAAAAGAACGGCGTGTTGTGTCCAGGGGCGAAAGGCGTAGCGTTGAGCAAGGATGCGGCGATGAAATTTCTCGAGAGCGTCGAACGCGTCAACGCCGCCGTCGAAGCGCTCGGGTAATTCACCTGCGCGTAAGAATGAAACAAACGAAACATGAAATGTACAAATGCTGATTGTGTACGTGCGTGCGTCTCAAAATCCTCGTCGCATCCAAACGGCGTAATCGTCGCCGCTCGTCGCGAGCGCAAACTCGTCTTCGCTTGGTAAGAGCTCCCGCGGCACGTCGTACCTCGGTCCGAGCTTCACGATCAATTTGTCGTCAACGTTCGCCATATACAACTCGCTCGATGCCTCTAAAATCGTCAACGTGCTTTCGCAGCAAATGCCGGCACGGCGACGGATGTCCAACAGCGTTTTAATTTCGCGCGGCAAATTGGCATTCCAACACGCCGCTTGAGACGCGTCGGCACACCACACGTGCGGGCCGAATACGCACGGAATTCCGGGGTGCAGCAACGCGTACGCGTACCCGCATCCGAGTCGGTCGGTCGGGAACGGCCAATGATTCTGTGGGTACCCCGTGTCGTGGTTATCGACAAACAGCACGGCGTTTTGTGGCGAGTACCCAGCCAATCCCGGCGGTCCGCCTCGACTGTCGCGCAAGCGCCAAAATTCGCGTCGTCGAATCGCCTCTTGCAAAATTCCCTTTGTTGGAAAATCAAACAGCGCCGCGGCGTCACCCGCCGCGGCGAGCCAATCGAGCAACACTCGGCGCGGGGCGTTTTGGTCGTAATCGAGCACGTCGTGTGTCCATTTCATGCCAACCCAGTTTTCGGCGCAACAAAATTTCTCAAATCCAACCGTTTTTTCCACGTACTCTCGGGCGTACTCGGGCGCGTATCCTTGTACAAAGTCAAACCGCCATCCGTCGAAACCGACGTCGTCGCGTAGCCACGTTAGCCATTCAATCAATGCGTCGCGGATTTCTGGATTGCTGTGGTCTAAATCGGGCGCCATGGCGATGGAATCGCCTGAATCGCTCGCACCGGTGCCTTCGAAACACGGGTCGTCTTCGGCGATGGCCCACGCGCCCCAGTTGATTTTTCTTCCGCTCGGCGTAACTTCGTCGGCGAAAGACTTGAAACGTCCATCCGTCGTGTATTCCGCGCATCGATGGTTGATGACGACATCCGCGACGGCGACGATGCCTTTGGATTTCAACGCCGCAATCAAAGTCTTGAGCGATGCTTTGTCACCGTACTCGCTGGCATCTAAATTGTACAGTTCGCTTGGCATGTATCCTTCCGGCGACACAGAAAGCGAAGGCGGAGGCAACCACGCGTGGGTGACGCCGTAACTGGCAAGCAGATCCACCCGGTCGAGCACGCGTTCGTAGTAATTTTTATCTGAACCGTGCGAGCGGCGCGTCGAGATCCAATCAAATGCCTGAAACAACACGACGTCGCTGTACCCGTGTTTGCAGTGTTGGCATTTTTGCGCTTTGATTTGAGACACGGCGTCCTGAAAATGTTCGTCGACGTCGGCGACAAAGCGTTCAATCAAATCTGACGGCTCAAATTGTTTCTCTGAACCGCGAGAGTGGAACACGCGGTGGGTGGTTTCGCGGGTGGGTAATTTGATCGCCGCACGTAGAGCATCTTCGCTCGGCGTGGGTGATGATGGCGATTCGGTCGACATTGCGAGTTGACTCGCGTCAGACGCGTGAGCGATGAACGTCGTCTGGCGTCGGGACATTTCACTCGGCAACGACCCCGCCTTTATCGATGGCGCCGGAAATGACGGCAACTCGTGATGCTCCAAAAAGAATAAGCTGTGTGCGTGTCTATTGGCGTCGTCGTCGTCGGTGAAGACGCGCGTTCGAATTGAAATCTTGGGACGGGACATTGAAATCTTGGGACGGGTACGCGACTCGAGCGCGGCGGCGCGTCGCGACATCGTCGCGCGCACTCGGGCGCCGCATGGTGGTTGTAACGATGATATTTGCACTGCCATCGTCATTTTTGAATGAGGGTGAAGAAGAAACGTCACGACGCGCGCGATGCGCAATGAAGTTTTTGAGATTTGAGAGCCTCGGACGTGTTGTAAAGAGATTCATGAATAATCAATTGCCCTTGAGCTAAAACTAAAAGAAATACGCCCGATGCGTACGAGTGAAATAAAAGAATGCGCCAATCGACGATAGTTCTGGTGTTGTTGGTTCTCGCGTGTCAATGACACACGTTAGTGGCGCTCGATTTCGCCGAGAATGATTTGCGTCGACGGCGAAATCTTTCGGAGCTTGTTAAACACCCAGTACTTGAACGCCAGATCAAGCGTCACGGGCACCACGGCGACGAAAATGCGCACCGCCATTTCAAAGTGCTCGTAATTGAACCCGTAATGCGTGATAAAGCACGCCAACAGCGCCTGCCATCCATCGGATGAGTGATAGCCGACAACCATATCGGCGCCGAGCATGAGAATAAACGCTTGCGTCGCGGCGTCCAAAGAGATAAACTCATCACTCATCTCATTTAATAACCGTGCAATGTTCATCTTTTGTAAAGTAATAATCGTCACGGTCATGATGACAAATACCAACGACCCCAAAGCGTTACCAGTCGCTTCAAAAGATCGTTTTCGTTCGATAGCCTCCAATTTACGCGCCTCCTCACGCAACACGTCCCGGTGTTCATCCGCCGTCGGCACCTTTGCCCCGGAGGTAATTCTATCGTAATACAATCGCTGCTCAAACTTTTGAATGCCATCCGCCACGCGCTGCTTCTGCGTGACGTTTAACGATCTGTGCAAATCATTCCAGTGCGCGCCGAGCCAAGGCGTAATAAACGCGCTCTTCACGCTCTGCGCGCACACCCAAGGCGCGACAAAAATCAACAACGTCGCGCGACCGGCAGAGTTTAATAATCTTCTCCACCGCTCACGCTCAGCCGCCGCAGTCTTGGCGTCATCCGAGTCAAAAATCGATTTGAGCGACATCGAAAGCGATTTTTTTGACCCAGACGAAGACGACTTTGATGATGATTTACTCATCTTCCCCGCATCACCGTTACCGCCACCGTTACCGTTACCATTCCCACGCGACGACGAGGATGACGACCCAGCCGCACCACCACCGCTACCACCGCTCGGCGCATCGCTATTCTTCCCGTCGTCTCGCGGCCCAAACGCATCCGTAGCCCCCTTGTCGCTCATCGCCTTCATCCGTCGCGCCCGCGCCCGCGCTCGCGCGCCGCCACCGTCGCCGCCGCCGACGACGACGCCACCACGTGCCGTTCGTCGCCCCTCGCGCCCCACCGCCGCGCATTCGCTTCGCGCGGCGTCGCGAACGCGCGACGAACGCGACGTGAGCGACTCGAAGACCGCATCACCATGGCGCACCGCGCGCACCGCCGAGCGCGACGCGCGCGTGGTCGTCGCGAACGACGACGACGACGACGACGACATCGGCGGCGGCGATTGACGCGGCATCGCGCGCGAGCACGCACCGTGCGTCATCGTCCACGGTGGCGCGCGAATGTGTGACGTGCACTCGGGTGGATTACTCCTCGTACATCACTCATCGACGCGCGCATCGCGTCGCGACGCGCGCGAGATGTCAGCCAAGCCGTTTGATTACTCAAAGTGGGACAACATCGAGCTGTCGGACGACGAAGACACCCACCCGGGGGCGCAGTTTATCGAGAAGGAGACGCTGAGACGGATTAAGCGAGAATCGCATGCGAATGTGGAGCGCGAGCGCGTGCAGGCGATAGAAGCGTTAAAGGGGGAGTTGAAGGCGGCGAAGAAGGCGGTGAAAGAGGGCGAGATAGCGGTCGTCGACGCTGTCGAACGCGGTGGTGCTTCAGGGGCGAACGGTGATGATGACGGTCAATCTGATTCTGGAGCGTTGAAGGCGTTGAGAGCGGAATTAACGTCGCGCGTCGCCGCCGTGCGGGATATAGAGGGGAAAATTGCAACATTGGAGCATCAGAAAAAGTTTAACGCCGAGGAAATGTGCTACGTTGCGGCTGAGAAGACGCTTGTGGGGAAGGAGTGCGCGCCAGAGGGCGAATCCGAACGCGCGCGGACGATGTCGTACGAGACGTTTTCAGAGACATACAAGGCGGATATGGATGCTATCGCTCGCGATAACGCATCGATGACGTATGGAGAACTTGGAGAGTGGTTTCGCGACGGGCGTTTGCATTTGTTGCACGAACACGCGACTGGGTATTTGTTGCTCAAAGCGTTGTACTTGCAAATGGAGAAGAAATCGGGCGAGGCGCGGACGTGCGCTCGCGTGGCGTTCGCGTGTAAATCCATCGGTGAATTCGCCGAGGCTGGAGCGAAGAGCGCACGAGATGCGGCGGGTCCATTTTTTGCTCGATTAGATTCAAACGATGACGTGGCACGAGAGTATGAGAAATCATTCGAGGATTACTTTGGTAAATTGCGCGAGCGCGCGGTGACGAAACTCGCAGAGGAAGCGGCGGCGGCTAAGACGACGACCGCCGCCACTGGTGACGCAGGCGGCGATGAACCCACGAGCTTGGAAGAAATTCCACGCGAAGACCGTCTGGGACCTGGGGGATTAGACCCGGTGGAAGTGTACGACGCTTTGCCGCAGCCGATGCGAGACGCGTTTGACGCCGGCGACGTTGGCGCGTTGAAAAAGTACGTCAACGCTCTGCCTCTCGAGGAAGCGCGCGCGCACATGAAAGCCATGGTTGATTCAGGGCTCTGGGTGCCCACTCCTGGGGAAGATCCCGGTGAAGCGTTGCGATGAGCTGCGTAGCGGAGAAGAAACAATCTTTCATTCAAGCGACATACATTCTTTACAATACGCACAATACACACGCGCATCGCCGCCATCGATGCGAAAAACACAACGCAAACCAATCAAACGATGTGCACGACGCGCGAATTTGCGTCGCGCACATCGAACAGATATCGCACTGACAGTCATGACGACGCGCGTCCTCGTCGACGCCGCGGATAACACCATCAATCCACCAAAAAACGTCATTCTTTCGCGCGCGTGCGCCCGCGAACGCCCGTCATGGGGTCGCCTAAAACTCGGCGCAAGCATCCATCGTCGTTGTCGTCATCCGTGCGATGGTACGCGTCATCTGTCGTGCCCGCGCGGGCGTTTCATGCGTTCGATCGATGGATGAATGCTGGACCCATCATCCCACAACGTTACGACGCCTCATCGCGACGCGCGCATGCGTCGGCGTACGACGACAGTCGCGATCGATTGCGGTGTTTGCGGACGCCTGGGGCGATCGTCAAGACGTTGATTGCGGTGTCGGTGGTTATGTGGCTGATCTCCGCTCCAAAGGCGTCGACGATGTCGAAGACGCCGACGGGGAGCGTGGATGCGTATCATCCGCGCGTGGCGACGAGTGGAAGAGGGGTGGGTGATGCGTCGGCGAACGTCGCACCGCGGACTGGGGCTGTGCGAAAGCCGCGACAGGTGACGACGACGAGCGCTACGACGAGCGAGAAAGCGGGCGAGAAAGCGAGTGACGAATCGGCGACAGATATAAACGGCGATAATCACGTCGATGTTGCGTCGGTGACGTCGGTGAGTAAGCGCATCATTCACTCAGTGGCATCACCGGTGTCGAAGGATATAGAAGCCAAGGCGGAGGAGGCGTTGGAGGTGCTGCGCGAGCTTCGGGACGCGGTGGATGAAGACGTCGAAGTACAATCCAAATCGGCCGCCGAGACCGCCGAGACCGCCGGTGTCGATCCTGATTTTGACGGTGCGGCGACTTCTGATGACGGTGTCGAGGACGTCAAGCCGAAAACGTCGAGCTCGGTGTCGTCTTTGAGTGGTGTTGAAGACGCGGATGACGGTCACGAGGCGCGAGCGCCGGCAACGACGGCGCCCAAAATGAGCGATGAAACCGCGCGCGCGTTGCGCGAGGAATTAGAAAACTTGCGCCGCGTGCCGCACGCGAAAGTGAATCGCATCGCACACGTGACTGGAGCTTTAGACGATGACGTGATTGATCCGTCAAAAATTAAAGTAGTCTCCCTGAACAAGCCGCGCGCGTACGTGTACGAATCGTTTCTTTCAGATGAGGAAGTCAAGCATGTGTTAGATTTAGCCAACAAGTCTGGGTTGAGTAAATCCGGCGTTGTTGATTCCGCCACTGGCGGGTCCACTACGAGCGATATTCGCACGAGCACTGGGACATACATTGGAAAAGGACACGACGACGTGATTAAAAGAATTGAAAATCGCATCGCGTTGTGGTCACAAATTCCCGTCTCGCACGGTGAGTCATTGCAAGTGTTGCACTACGACCCAGGTCAACAGTATAAACCACACTTTGACTACTTTTTCCATGAAGCTGGCAAGAAGAATAACCGCATCGCCACGGTTTTGTTGTATTTGTCTGACGTCGAAGAGGGCGGCGAAACGGTGTTTCCAAAGACAAACCTCCCGCTCTCGCGAAACCAGTCAATGTTTTCGGAGTGCGGCAACAGTGGCCGATCGATTAAAGCCAATCGCGGCGATGCGTTGTTGTTCTGGAGCATGACTCCAGGGGGAGAATTAGATTCCGGGAGTTCACACGCCGGATGTCCGGTCATTAAAGGCGAAAAGTGGACCGCCACAAAGTGGATGCACGTCAACCCGCTCGGCTCCCGCGATGAAGAAGTGCACAAAATCTTCTACGAAGGAGGCCCCGAAGCTACGGTGGGATGCAACGACACGAATACTCGATGCCATTCGTGGGCGACGTCTGGAGAGTGCGATAAAAATCCAGCGTACATGCGCGACTCGTGCTCCATGTCGTGCCGCCTCTGCCGAGGCGCTTGGCGCGACGGGAGCTACGTCAGACCCGCAACTCGTGAATAAACTGAATCGACTGAATACAACGATAGACTACACAATGTACAATACACTACTAGCTCTCCTTCTTTCGCTTTTTTCCAAACACCAAATATACGTTAAATCCGACGAGGAACGTCTGCGCGCCGACGACCAACACGCGTTCCCACGCCGCATCGCGCCGCGACAACGCGTAAAACCTCACAATCAAATACGGCTGCCACACGAAACGAATGGGCACTAACGTCGCCGCGTATAGCGCGTTCCAAATCTTCCGCGCGCCCGGACGGCGGCGAAGAATGAGAAACAACGTGTTCCACTCCACCAACCCATTCCTGCACGTCTCCGCGGCGTGCGCGGGGTGTCGTGCCGGGTACGTGAGCAGCGCGAACGTCACCGCGTGATGTAAGAGCACCACACTGGCGGCACGCGGGACGCAGTGCGGCGCACACGCGATCCAGGCGGTGTCGAAGGCGATGTATGCCATGAAGCACACCGTGACGAGCCAGGCGTCGACGAGCGACGGCGCCAGAAGGCTCAACGAGCACAGAGTGGCGATGATGCATAGAATTGGGACATTTGCGGCGTCGTGCGCGGCGACGCACGGCGTCGGCGACGACGTGCGCGGCGGCGCGCGCGACATTGGTGCTCGACGGCGACGAGAGCGACATGAAAAGCGTCGCGCCGCATTACGTTCGCGTCGATACAATAGACAAACAAATACATATAGAATTACACACGCGCGTGAGGGCGTGGAAAACAAATATTAATCGTCATCCATGTCGCGGTCGGGGTCGAATCTCGCGCGAGACGCGGAGGACGGCACGTCGTGGAAGCTATTGACGCGCGTCATCGAAGTGGCGGCTGACGCGTGAAACCAACACTCGCGACTTTTCGCGGCGTACTCGCGACGAGAGTGCGCATAGTTGAAATCATCAGCGGTGATTTTGACGCCTTCGCAGCAGTCGCGGTGCTCGTCGAAGAACGCGTCAAAGCCGCGACGCAAGACGTACATGTGCGGAAACGACAATGCGGGATAATCCGCGATGTGATCTCTGCGGTCTAAATTACGCACGTGACGCCACATGCGCGAGGAATTATCGATGCCGTGTTCGCAGTAGAACACGAGTACTGTCGTCGCACCGGCGTTGATGCCGAGCTGGGTGGTCAAAAACCGCTGCACGTCGAGCGGCTGATACATGTTGAGCGCGCTCGCGATTCGGCCGGCGGCGTATTGATACGGAAAACGACAATCAATCAGCACCACATTCGGCGGCGTCGCGTGCGCGAGTGGAGGTGTCGATGCCGTAGATGACGTCGACGGTACCGTAAACGCCACTCCAGAACCCGCGCTCGCGGGCGTGGCGTGCCTCGAACGCGCCGCGGCTGCTTCCACGAGCATCGACCGCAACGTCGCGCCATCCACGAGCGGCAATCCGAGCACCGCATCGAGCGCGCTCGGAATCATCGCGCACGGCCCAGCCAACGCAGGAGTCGCAGGCTCATCTAAATCCACGCGCTCAGATGCGTCGTAGCGCGTGTCCCCGCGGCTCGGCGTGTACCCAAACGACATGCCCACGCCCAAGCCCATCTTTCGCGGCGGCGCCGGCGGCGACGACGACCGTTTCGTCGGCTCCGGCGACGTCGCCCCCGGTCGCAACACAACGTCATACACATTATCATCCGTGTGACCATTATGCGCGCGCGCATCACGCACCGCGGCGTTGGCGCGCGGCGTCGACTCGACGCACGCCGCGAGCGCCGCTTCGAGCCCGCGCGTCGTCGTCGAAGCCGTCGCCTCCTCACGCTCTTTACGCTTCAAAGACACCAAGCGCACGTCGTCGTCGCTCGATGATGTCTTCAGATACGGCGTATCAAACGCCGCCTGCGCCGCCTGCGCCACCACAGCACCCGCGGTCGCATCGTTTTCGTCGTTGTTTAAATTCAAATCGCCATCATCGTCGAATGCATCGTTCGCATTCGCAAATGTCAACGACTTGCGCGCCGGAGGCGAGGCGAACGACGGATGTGACGCGCAGCCGTGTGTTTTTGTGCGCTTATTCGCGCACGCCGGGGCAACGGCTGCGGCGTTCGTCGACATCGCGCGCGTCGCGCGTTGACGTTGACGTCGACGTCGGTGCCGATCGATGTCGCACACGCACGCATGCGATAAAAACCACGTGATGGAATCGTTATATTTTAATATACGCAGTAATGCACACATTGTTGTGATAAAATACACGCCTCACACACATACATAGTGGATTCGTATTTTAATATACGAGAACATCCATGCGTATCGAGATCACGGGTCCGAAATACTTTTTTGTTGCCACGTGGCGCGTGGTCGTCGCTTCGACCGTTCGCGACGCGCGTCGTCGTCGCGCGCACGCGTTTTCGCGCGCGCGTCGCCTCCTCGAACGATGCCATGAAATGATCTCAGCCATCGCGTTCGCTCTCGCGCGCGTCAGTCGCGTGGCGCGCGCGTAGATGAGACGGCAACGTTTCGAGCGGTGGTTGGATATGCGTGCGTACGAGCTATACACGCTGTGGGTGATGGTTTTGAACGCGCCGCGGGCGATGCATTCGCCGGAGTAGGAAATACTTGTACTCGTCGAGGCGGATGTGCGGCCGTGGCGTCCCGGGTGGAATGACGACGTGGCGAAAACTGTTGAAAGCTGCTGAATGCGATGAAAAGTAGTGGGCTCGCGACAGCCCTCGAGTCAACGAAGACTTAAGCTACTCTTGCGGGCATTTGAAATAGACCCGGAGCTAGAGATTCACGCACGCTAAGGGTTGTCGTACATCAACGCAATCACCCAAGCGGATGATGTTCAATTTTATTCTTTACGTGGATGGCGTCGCGCTCGCGCCGCGGCCGACGTTTCCAAAATCGCTCTGCGACCAACACCATCATCGCATGTGATCACGCCACGCGACTGGCGCATGGAAAATCAACAACTTGAACCACACCATCGACGGTGACCGAGCCGATGTGTGTACTCGAGCATGATTACAAAGCTCTCTTTCGGTCGGTTGACGCGAGACTAAAAACATAACACCCGCGGCGCGTGCACCCGCGCGCGACCTTTACACGGAATACGTCACCCAATAGTATAGATGATCATACATCTATGTAGTAAATTTATGTCGACAGAAAAGTCGAATGAACATCCATCCGAGCCAGCGCACGGCGTGCCACTCGTCGTCGTCGCCGACGTCGCCGCGGGGTATGATCACCGCCGACATCGACGCGCACGCGTGTGACATGTTTACGTTCTCCGATCCCATGTGCGATCACGCGTGTGACGCGTCCGCGCGCGCGTGGAAGACGCACAAAGAGCTGTTGGCTGAGGCGAAGAAAACGATCGAGTTGTTGACGGCGTTCGAGAGCACGACGGCGTCACAAGCGACGACGTCGGCGGTGACGAATGCGAGCGCGATGGAGACGTCAACAGTGGCGGGTGCTGGGGCGGGGCAGGGGCTCGAGATGGCGACGACGGGAACGACGACGGGCGCGCAGGTGGATACGAACCCCGCGAAGAAGAAGAGGGGGCGTCCGCGAGGCTCAAAGACGAAACACACCACCGGCATCGCGGTCGAGCGCGTGGTTAGGAAACCTCCAGTGAGTATAGCGCCAAAAACTGGTGTTGAGGTGGGATTTTGTACGAGTTGTAAGCGTAGGTTGCCTCTGAAGGACCATTTCCAGGAGGGTCGTAGAACGTGCCTGAACTGTTTATCCTGGCACAAGCTGTACGCGCGGCGCACCAGGCGCTTCAAGCGCGAAAATCTCAATCACGAAAACGACATGGCGTCCAAGCTGCAAAACGCTGGCGACGCCGCGCCCGCCTGAGCCGAGCGAAACCAATCGAAACGAGACGCGCGCGACTCGTGGGCATCTTTAGAGCCCGCTGCTGCGGCTGGCGCCGGATGGGGTCGAGAGCACTCGCAATTGTTACGATTGGACAGCGCGCCAGATTTGGCGGCGCTCGCCAAGGCGACTCGGTCGCCACCGCATTCACGATCGGCGTCACCCACTCCGCTTCAATCAACGCGTGGATTGAGTTTACAGCGCAAAACAACGACTGGCCTCACGCGCATGGGCAGCGCGACGAAGAAGCCCGTGAATGCTGGTTGGAATGGCTTGCGAGCGCAAACGACCAATGGCGAACAGCCACGCGTGCAAGGCGTGCACGTCCACGCCAAGGATGTGCTGACGAAAAAGATTTCCAACTACAACGCATCATACTTGCTCGGCGGACCTGCAAATCATAAACCAGAGGGCGCGACGAAGAGTAAAAAAGGCTTCAAACACATTGTACTATTGTAGTATTGGTAACTGAAAAGAAAATAAACATTCAAGCAACATCTCACGTGCGGGCCATCGCGCGTCGCATCGATGCGCCATCAAAGTCCTCGCGCGTCGGGTCGCGCGCGCGACGCATGATGGCGCGCGACCGACCGACCGATTGACGCGCTGTAAATGGCTTAAACCCTTAGGGTTTAGTCGGAACAACTAATTAAACGCGCCCATGTATTTATCACGCACACCGCGTGCGCGTACTCGTATTCAAAACTATACTTATACTATATGATCATCGTCTCCGGCACGGGGTTGTCACAGTCC
>Ga0255769_10001672_pt1 | contig 24930 bp, 21 predicted proteins | sample 041ome_9_FD_179637 | JGI IMG/M metagenome (GOLD analysis project Ga0255769, IMG submission 179637) | Coastal salt marsh microbial communities from the Groves Creek Marsh, Skidaway Island, Georgia - 041413US metaG (version 2) | ecosystem: Environmental > Aquatic > Marine > Intertidal zone > Salt... | reverse complement strand
CTCATAAATTAGGAGTTATTGTTCCATATAGAAATAGACCTCAGCAATTAAAGAGGTTCTTAAAACATATGGAAGAATATCTTACTGATTTAGAGTATGAAATCTTCATTATAGAACAATCAGATGATAAACCTTTTAATAGAGGTAAACTTCTGAATGTGGGATATAAATACGCCTTAGATAAAGGGTGTGATTATTTTGTATTCCATGATGTTGATATGTTGCCAGAAGATGTAGATTACTCTTATACTGATAAACCTTTACATTTAGCAACTCACTTACAAGAACACGATTACGAAACCACATTCTTTGATTACTTTGGTGGAGTAACTATGTTCAACAAAGAAGATTTCGAATTGATAAACGGATTCTCCAACGAATATTGGGGTTGGGGATTCGAAGATGATGACCTACTGATTAGATGTTTGGATTCTGATTTAGAATTAGATAGAGAACAAATCGAAACGGGTGGTTCGGACGAACTACATACATTTAAATTTAATGGGGATTCGTTTATCAAATTAGAAGGAGAAAAAACCACATTTTTACAAGATGATTTTACTATTTCAGTTTTGGTAAAACCAGAAAACGTTAAACTAAACGAAAACAAAGATTATGATGAATTCCCAATCCTATCTATACCAGGTTATAACATTGGATTATTTTACAATTCCTTTCGTAGATTCTTTTGTCAAACTTATGATGTAAACAAAAAACCATATTCAATAAACTCAGATATAATAGGTGAGGCTTGGGTGTATTTAACTATGCGATATTTGGATGGTAAATTTATTTCTTTTTTTGTAAACGGAGAATTAATAGAAACTATTGAAATGACGGAATCTATGTTAGAATTATCATCTGATAATATTTTTATTGGAGTTCCAAATGATAAAAAAGAAAATACAAGTTTTTTATATGGAAATATTGCTAATATAGAAATTTATGATATAGGTTTAGAAGATTCTGAAATTAAAGAATTAAGTAAAATACCAAACAATCCAAGAACTAGAAATTTTGGAGATTATTGCTCTAGTGAATTTTTAGTTTCCCAATTTCTACCAGAATTATCAACTGAAACTAGTTGTATTGATTTGGGTAGTACTTATAAATGTACGTTATATAATGTTTATCTGCATAAACTAAATCAATCTTTTAAAACATTTTTACCAAAACCATATAGAAGAAATTCAAAGTTTAAATCTTTAAAACACGAATCAAATTCTTCTATTGGCAATAAGTGGGTACATCAAGAAACAAGAATCAACCAATTAAAATATTATAACGAAGTTAGGGAATATGGAGTAAATTTTAGAATAGATGGTTTAAATACATTAAGATACAAGTTAGTAAGTGAAAAAGAAAATAAAAAAGTAAATAAAATATCAGTAGACTTATGAGTGAAACACCAGAAATAGGAATAATTGCAGGTAACTTTGATGTTCTACATCCTGGTTATCTAAAGATGTTTCAAGAAATTGAAAATCATTGTGAAAAGTTATTTATCCTTTTACATGATGACCCAACAATAGAAAGACCACATAAGAAAAAACCAATTCTTTCGGTAAACGAAAGAAGAGAGATGTTAAAACAATTTACTTGGCATCACACAATACTTACTTATAACACAGAAGAAGAACTTTTGTTTTTAATTAAAAGTATAGACCCCGATATACGATTTTTAGGTAATGATTATGTTGGTAAAGATTATACAGGTAGAGAATTAGATATACCAGTTCATTGGATAGACCGTTCACATGGATGGAGTACAACAAAATTTAAACAAGCAATTGCAGATTCGTTATGAAATTAGGAGTTTGTGTACCATATAGAAATAGAGAAGCTCACTTAAAAGAGTTTGTACCAAGAGTTGGTAAATATCTTGAAGAACAAGGTATAGAATATTGTATATACTTTGGCCACCAAGTTGATGATAAACTATTCAACAGAGGTGCGATGAAAAACATTGCAGCAAAACATGCATTTGAGGATGGGTGTGATTACATAGTTTGGCATGATATTGATATGATACCTGAAGAAGGTGGAGGAGCGGATTACAGCTTTCCAAAAGATAATCCAAGACACATAGCTACCCAAATATCTCAAATGAATTATCAATTAAAGTATGAGGAATACTTTGGTGGTGCAGTTTTATTCTCAAAAGAACAAGTTGAAAAAACTAATGGATATTCCAATGATTATTGGGATTGGGGTATGGAAGATGATGATTTATTTTGGAGATGTGTTCTTGAAGGGTATGCAAAAGAAACTTTTTTAGACTATGATGGAAAACAAAAAGGATTTCTAAGATTTGATGGTTTTAGTTCTCATGTCCATATTCCATGTACTAGAAAGTTGAGAAATCTAACATCTCGTTCACATACAATATCAGTACTTGTTAGAGCCCAACAACAAGAAGATAAAGTTCCGATTTGGCTAGTTGGTGATGCTGAAAGACAATTTATAGAATTTCCAATTCTTCGTAGACCGGGATATGACTATGGTTTGTCATATAATAATTCACGAGCATATACCGCACAACTTTGGAACAATCAGAGAGAACATCTTTATCAATGGATGAAACGATATGAAAATATGTGGACTTGGATTACCATGGTTGTTGATGATAATAAAGTTCATTTTTACATGAATGGCAAAGAATCAGATGCTCGTTGGGGAACTGGTACACACTCTCCATTAGAATTTGAAGGTACGTTAAAGAGATATGGTAACATCGACTATTATTTAGGAACAACCACATCAGTCCCTATTGATAATGTCCAGCGATGGTTTAAAGGAGATATTGCAGATGTAAGAATGTGGAATCGAGCACTAAGTGCAGAAGATGTTAGGGAAATATCAAAAACCATTGTAGATGATAGTTTAGTACTTCACTATGATTTTTCAGATGGAACTGCAATTGATAAAAGTGGTCATGATAATAATGGAGATGTATATGATTGTGAATTTTTACAAGAAGATATTATGATTTCAAATCCAATGATTCCACATCGAGTAGATGGTAAACTAAAATGTCTTGAACATGAAGATGAGGGATTATTTGAAACTGATGGTGGTATCATGAAGTGGAAAAAAGGAGAAACTACTGCTAGAAACGAAAGAAGATTTGTTCACGAAATGCAACAAGGTAAATGGGATTATAAATCAGATGGAATAAACTCACTTAAATACGAATTAGTCAGTATTGAAGAAATAAATTCAAAAGCTAAGTTTATAAATGTTACTTTATGAGTAAATTAGAAGAGGTTAAAAATAAATTAAATAAAGTTGGCTGTGGATTTTGTTTGGCTAAATGGACACAAGTAACTATGCATTTAGGTATAGGCATGACTCATTCGTGTCACCACCCTTCTCCCCATAAAATACCTCTTAGAGAAATACAGAGAAATCCATCTGCCCTTCACAATACTCGATTTAAAAAAATAAAAAGAAGAGAAATGCTTTCTGGTAAAAGACCAGATGAATGTAACTATTGTTGGAATGTAGAAGATAATTCTAACTCATTTTCAGATAGAATATTTAAATCATCCGAACCTTGGTCTTTATCTGAATATGATAAAATAAAAGATTCAAATTGGAAAACTGATTTTAATCCGAAATATGTAGAGGTATCTTTTTCAAATACTTGTAATTTTAAATGTGCATATTGTGGCCCTCAATATTCCTCAAAATGGGTAGAAGAAATTGAAGAACATGGGCCATATAATACCTCTACTAATTATAATCAAATAGATTCATTACGAGAAAAGGGTGAAATGCCATATAAAAAATCAGAACATAACCCCTATGTAGATGCGTTTTGGGAATGGTGGCCCGATTTATATAAAGATTTACATACTTTTAGAATAACTGGTGGAGAACCATTACTTTCTAAAGATACATTTAAGGTATTAGAATATATTCAAGAAAATTGGGAACAAAATCCAAATTTATCTTTAGCAATCAATACCAATATGAATGTACCTGAAAAGTTGATGAATCGTTTTATTGAATTGTGTCAAGATTTATCAAACAACAATAAGGTACGAGAACTAATTATCTTCACATCAGTAGAAGGAACTGATAAACAAGCAGAATATACTCGTTTTGGATTGAATTACGAAACCTTTTGGAACAATGTGGATATATTCCTTACAAAACTACCAAAGGTGACTGTAAACATCATGGCAACCTTTAACGCATTATCAGTATTCACTTATAGTGATTTAATTGATAGAGTTTTTGAGATGAAAAAGAAACATCAAAACAATGAAAGATATTGGGTATCTGCAATCCAGCTTGATACCGCTTATTTAAGATGGCCATCTCATCTATCAGTTAAAATTTTAGATGATGAGCATAAAGAACTTATTTTAGAATCTGCTAAAAAAGCATTATATTATGGAATCAAAGAATTTACTCACGATAATTATGGGTTTTCTAATGTAGAAATTCAAAAAATAAAAAGAATATATGATTACTCAATTGGTAACTCATTATTTGATATTGAAAAAAATAAAAAAGATTTCATTAAGTTTGTGGATGAACTTGATAAACGAAGAGGAACTGAATTTATAAATACATTTCCACAATTAAAAGAATTTTATGTTAGAAATAAGAAAGGGCAATCCTTGGATATTTTGGCCAAGTAGTATATGTGATAGTTTACCAGAAAACCCCGCAGATAAGTTTTTAAATGGTAAGTATTCTTATAGTATTGATTTATCATTTACTTTGTTAGATGATTCTGCTATTAAAAAAACAATTTTTTGTATTTTACCCAAATATACTGGTATTGATATTGATAAAGATTGTATAACTTTATTGGTTGGTTATTCTAATGAAACCAAAACACATATATTACCCTCTGTAATATATCCTTATAAAAAAACTAATATAATATTTGACTATATTTATAGTGAGAAGTTATCTATCACTATTAATGGTATTTTAACAAAAGAAATATTATTAACAGAACCACTTGGATTTGATGAAAATCCACATATAATTTTTGGAGCAGGTAACTTTCCAAAAAATGGATTTAATTTAAACTACACAGATTTAGAGCTACATCAATTTAAATTAAGTGTAGATGGTGAATTAGTTTCACATCATGATTTTGAAGAATTTATTTTTGATAAATCAGTTGATAAAACAAAAAATTGTAATTTTATACATAAACTTTAGTTATGGGAAGCGTATTCGGAAAAAAAGAAAACGAAACATTTCAACAATATAGAGAACGTTCTATAAATTCAATCTCAAAATCATTTTGTGGTGCTAAATGGTACAACGCTACTATTTGGTTGGGAAATGGAACAACTGCAAGTTGTCATCACCCACCTGCTCACAAAATACCTTTAGATGAGGTAGCTAAATCTTATAAAGCACTTCACAACACAACTTACAAAAAAGCAATTCGTAAAGAAATGTTAGATGGTATTCGTCCAAAAGAATGTGAGTATTGTTGGAAGATAGAAGATTTAGGAGATGACAAAGTGTCAGATAGAGTTTACAAATCTGTCATATATTCAGACCAAGAACTTATCGATGCTAAACAGAAATTTGGTGCATCTGAAGATGTTGATTTAAAAACTCTTGAAATTGCGTTTGACCCTAATTGTAACTTTGCTTGTTCGTATTGTAACGCTTCTTTCTCAACAACTTGGCAAAAAGATGTTAAAGTTCATGGGCCATATCAAAACTTAGTATCAGATGGAGCAGGAGCTTTTCAACACGATGGTGGACATGCAATGCCATATGGTAGAAAGAATGAAGGAAATCCTTATGTAGAAGCTTTTTGGAAATGGTGGAAATCTGAATTACAATATAGTTTGAGAGAACTTAGAGTAACTGGTGGCGAACCTTCAATGTCACCTGATTTTTGGAAGTTGATGGATTGGTGGAGAGATAACAAAGATTGTAATGTAGAATTTGCTGTTAACTCAAACTTAGGACAGAAAAAAGAATTATTAGATGCTCTTATTGATGCTTCCAAAAACGTAAAAAGTTTTAGTATCTATACTTCAAACGAAGCAACAGGATTACAGGCAGAATATATACGATATGGTTTAGATTGGCAAGTGTGGTTAGATAATATGAGAAGAGTAAACTCAGAAGGTAATATTTCTTCTGTAAACGTTATGATGACAATCAACGCTCTTTGTTTATTTTCAATCACAGAATTTATGGATGAAATGCTAAAACTAAAAGATGAATTTGGTCAACAAGCAGCTGTAATGTCATTTAACATTCTTCGTTTCCCATCGTTTCAATCAATTGTAACCTTACCAGAAAATATTAGATTAGAAAGAGCTGACCATATTGAAAAATGGTTAGAAAAAAATTGGAAAGGTGGTGCCATAGGTCTACTTGATATGGAAAGGGATGGTATTATTCGTATGATTGATTATATTAGAAGAATAGATACTGGTCATAGACACACATCATCAAAGGAAAGTAGAGAAAGAGATTGGAAATCTTTCTATTCTCAATACGATAGAAGAAGAAACTTAGATTTCTTAAAAGCTTTCCCAATGTTAAAAGAATGGTGGGATACTATCCCAGAAACAAATATAGAACAACTTAAAGGATTCATTGATGGTGATGATGCAAAATCAAATAGATATGTTGAAGAAACTCTTCAGAAAGCAAAAGAAGAAGGGTGGGTATTGAATCCACAATGGGCTAATCCTGGAGCACAAGATTACATTGAGCCCGATGATGAACAACAAGATGAAATGATTGATTTGGTTGAACAACTAAAAAAGGATTCAGATGAAAGACACGTAGGTGGGATTGCAGGAAATAAGTTAATATAATGGAATTTTTAGATTCTCCTTATTTTTGTGAATATATGTGGACTCATCTCTACAAAAGTCCAGATGATAACGTAAAATTGTGCTGTATAGATAAAGGAGATTCTCTTGGAAATCTACAAGAAAAAACATTAGAAGAAATTAGAAATGGTGATGTATATAAAAAAATAAGAAAAGATGTATTAGCTGGTAAAAAACTTGATAGATGTAAGATATGTCACGAACAAGAAGAAAAGGGAATTGGCAGTTACAGAAAAACCACTGCTTCTTTTAAAAATTATGATGAATACGCAAAACCTATTTTATTTTTAGATTATCGAGCAGATAATACTTGTAACCTGGCCTGTAAATCGTGTGGTAGTGGGTTTAGTACTAAATTAATAGATACCGATTTAAAATTAGGAATTATAACAGAATCAGAAGCATCTACTAAAAGATTATTTAGTAAAAAAAACAAAAAAGTATTAGAATACAAAGATGCTTTAAATAATATTGAAAACATATATTTTGCAGGAGGAGAACCGTTAGTAAATCAACAACATTGGGATATGTTAGATTATTTAAAAAATACAGATAGATTAAAAAACATTACACTATCATATAATACAAATCTAACAACATTGACTTTTAAAAACTATAAAGTAGAAGATTATTGGTATGATGTAGAAAGTATTGATGTCATGGCCAGTATAGATGGGTTTGATAAAGGATTTGAATATTTCAGAACTGGTGCAAAATGGAATACCATAGTAGATAATATGAAACGAGTTACTCGTATCAATAAAAACGCTTTAAGACTTTCTATAACAGTTGGTTGGATGAATTTAAAGAGTGTACTTGATTTATGTAAATTTGTATTAGAAAATAATATAATATCAAGTTATGAAAACATAGATTTAACGTATATGTATGGATGCGAAGGAGGAAAACTATCAGAAACTCCGTTGGAGATAAAAAACGAATTAATTGAAAATATAAATTTATTTTTAGATTATCTATCTAATCATAAAAAAATATATGAAGAAAATAATTTAAAATCTATATTAATTTCATTTATAAAAACAATAAACAATTCGGTTGATAATGATAATTCGTTTAAAAAATGGATTACTAAATTAAAAATAATAGATAAGCAATATAAAACTAATATAAATGAAATTTTAACATTTAAAAATCCAAATATAAATAACAGAATACAAAATACATATAACTCTATTGTAATATGAAAATACAACCAGTGTTTGATAAAGAATCCCAGTTGTTTGTTTGGGAAATTAGTGATATAAGTCTACCAATGGACATTGATAATAAATTATCTAATATTGAGTGGATATCGTATTACGCAAACATTGAAGAAAATTCTGCTCGTAGATATATTGGAAATGATATTGGTATAGGTAACTATACAGATACCGCATTATTAGAAATTAAAAATCATTTAGTAAATGATATTTTTTATGAAAATATTCACCAAGCATGGCCAGATGATTATTTAAAAAACTATGACATCCCAAAAAACACTCATTCTATTATAAAAGATATACCAAATACAGATATGGGAGAACATTGGGATAATTTTTTAATATATGGGGTATTTATATTTAATCTAAAGGACAATCCAAACGCTAGAACCGCCTATTATGATTTTAAAACAGAAACTTTACTTTACGAAGGCCCCACAAAAAAGGGAACAGGTATTTTTCATTTAAATTCAGCTGCTTGTTTACATAGTGGTTATAATAAAGGTAATGAAGATAGAATAATATCAATGACAGTATTGTCTGTAAAAAATTAAAAAATGAAAATAAAACCATCAGAAGGAAATAAAACATTTTGTATGGCCCCTTGGTCACACACCTACCTTTCACCACAAAGTGAAAGGAGATTATGTTGTGCTTCAAGAGAAAAGGCCGAGTGGGCAACACAATATATTGATGGTGATGCTGCAGATGAGGGTTCTGTTTACAATCCGGGTACATTAAAAGACCATTGGAACTCAGAATACATGAAAGGTATTCGTAGAGATTTGATGGCAGGTAAAGAAATACCACAATGTGCAGTTTGTAATGATAAACTTTTAAACATATCCATTTATAGAGATTATTTTACCAAAACTCTTTTTCCAAATAAAGTAGATGAGGCATTTGAAAAAACAAGAGATGATGGATATACAGAAATGCCACCAATATCTTTTGATTATCGTATAAAAAACCTTTGTAACTTTAAATGTAGAATGTGTGGTGACCAATTATCATCTTCATGGGAAGCAGAACGAAGAGCGATGGGTGATTATGATATGGAAGGTAACGCTGATTTTTGGGCTAGAAAAGAAAACAAACCAGCAATAGAAAAATTTCAAGCAGAAGTAGCAGAAGCAGAATTATGGGAGGCTGTTAAGAATGGAACAATAGAAGAAATCTATTGGGTAGGTGGTGAACCACTAATGTGGGAAATTCATTGGGAGATTATGGAGTATCTTGTTGAAAACGATTTAGCTAAAAACGTTTGGGTAAGATATAATAGTAATTTTAGTAGAACAACTTACAAACATTGGGATTTGAAAGAAATGCTACCACACTTCAAAATGGTTCAGATTTGTGCATCTATTGATGGTGTGGGTGAAAATGTAGAATATGTAAGACATGGTATAAAGTGGGATAGTTGGATTCAGAATTTTAAAGATTACACTTTCTTAAACGAAAAATATGGTGATTATGGAATTGCATTTGATTTAACCATAACCACACCTGGTCTTTTCTGTTTAAAAGAAATGTTAGATTTGGCTTTAGAACTCGATGTACATACATTGATTAAAACAACATTTGCTTTTGATAGTTCTATTATGATGTGCCCACAAGTTTTACCACGAGATTTATATGATGAAGTACTTGATGATTTGTTAGAGTATGTAACCCCCAAAGTTCAAAATACAAAATACTCTTATTGGATTGATTGTTTAGTAGATTTAAAAAATAGACAAGTTTTTTCAGAACAATACCCCGATTGGGAAGAAGGTTTGAAAAATGGTAAAAGAAGATTACAAAGAGTAGATAAGTGGAGAAAGAATGAAGGCGTAATTGAAAAAATTTATGCACAAAATCCAAAAGTATTAGAATGGTGGAATTCTGTTGATTTATCTCAAACACCTGAAATACCAACTAACATAATATGATAGCACCAGGAGAAGAATATAGAAAAAAATCATTTTGTGTACTACCCTTTACACATTTAGCAACCCATCCGATTGGTACAGTTACTCCTTGTTGTGTTACTGATATGACAAATGGTGTAAGTACTGCTGCAAATGAACATGGCCATCATCTTTTCCTATCAAAAGATTCTTTAGAAGATATATCTAACTCAAATAAATTTAAAGAAGTTAGAAAACAAATGTTAAATGGTGAATTTCCTTCTGTTTGTGAAAAATGTTACAAATACGATAGAAGTGGAGTTCATTCCAAAAGAATGGAATCTAATCTTAAATTTGCACATTTAATTGATGAATGTTTTAAAAATGTTAATGAAGATGGTTCTCTAAAAAACGTAAATTACAAATATGTTGAACTTAGATTAGGTACAGTATGTAACTTAAAATGTACAACTTGTAATCCATTTTCATCAAACAGATGGCATCAAGATTTACCTGCATTTAAAGGAACCGAATTTGAAAGAGATTATTTTAGAAATGATATAAAAACTGAGTGGTATCGTGATTACGATTTTTATGATGAGTTATATACACGATGTGATGGTTTAGAAGAAGTTTGGATTAATGGGGGAGAACCTACGTTAATCAGAGAACATGGATATTTCTTAGATAAGTTTGTTAAAGATGGTAGAAGTAAAGATATAGATTTACATTATAGTTTAAATTGTACTCAATTTCCAGACCATTTTATTGAACTTTGGAAAAACTTTAGAAAAGTAAGAATACACTTATCAATTGATGATTTGGAAGATAGAAATCATTATGTAAGATTCCCTGCAGATTGGAATCAAATATTTGAATCATTCCAAAAGATTATAAAATATAAAGATGTATTTGATTTAGAAGTTTGTCAAACCGTATCTGCATTAAACGTACATCGTATCAATGATTTTAAGAAATGGGTAGACAGTTATGAATTGATAATTGCACATAACTTTGTACATTGGCCAGAACATATGCATGTTTCATTGATACCAGATGAAATGAAAGAAGAAATTAAAAATAATATAGGTTCTCTTGCTCCACATGAAAAAGATAGATTAATCATGGAACTTGATAAACCAAAAAATCAAGAAATGGAAAAGAGATTTTATAAATTCATAAATCTTTTAGATAAACAAAGAAAAGTTTATATTGGAGATTATTTAACTGAGTGGGATGAATATTTTAAGGAACTAATATGAAATATATTTGTACAGTACCATGGGTTGGGTTTTCAAATGACCCCGATGGTAGAATTCGAGCATGTTGTATATCAAAAGACCACGTTACTAAAGAAGATGGTACTCCATACTATACTCAAAATGATAATATAAAAGATATATTTCATAGTAAGTACATGAACGATTTACGACAAGATTTCTTAGATGGTAAACAACCAGCTAATTGTTCTGTTTGTTGGAAAGACGAAGAAAATGGATATACATCAAAAAGACAACATTATAATCAAATTATAAAAGAATATCTTGGTGAATTCGCTAGTCCAGAGGTAATAACTTCTCAAGTTTCTGAATATCCTTTTGATTTTCAAGTAATTTTAACAAACGCATGTAATTTAAAATGTAGAAGTTGTGGTAGTTCACATAGTACAGAGTGGTACAAAGAACTAAAAACTATGCCAGATGAAGATGTTCATGGGATTAGAAATTATCTATACCCATTACCACATGGTCAAGCGGGAGATAGAAATGGTGAATTCATTTCATCAATGGAAGATTGGTTACCTTTTGTTAAACGAATTGAAATAGTTGGTGGTGAACCATTTTATACGAAGAATTGGGAAAATGCTTGGAATTATATGATTGACCAGAAAAAATCAAAAGATATAATTTTAAATATGTCTACAAACGCAACAATATGTAATGAACCCCTTGTTAGAAGAATAGCAGAAAATTTCAAAAAAGTAGGAATTGGTTTAAGTGTGGATGGAATGGGTAAAACATTTGAATATTTAAGAAAAAATGCGAATTGGGATGATGTAGAAAAAAATATTTTAAATTTTAATAAAATATATGATGATTATAAACAAAATCAAAAAATATTTTTTAACTATACCTATACAACCTCTTGGATAAATGCATGGGAACTTCCTGAATTTTATGATTGGGTTAAAGAAAACACACCTAATTTTAGATTATGGCCAAATATAATCCACTCACCTGAGCATATGTGTATGTATATGTTACCAAAAGATGTTAAGGATAATATTAAGAAAAAATGGTTATCATATGAAGGGTGGGGTAGACATCAAACTGATATAGAAGGAATGCTATCATTTATGTATTCTAAACAACCATCTGATACTGAACTAAAAGAGGTATATAGGAGATTTACAATTTTAGATAAATATAGAAAAGAATCTACCTTTGACGTTGTTAAGGAGTTTTATCCTGAATTAGAAAAATATTTTAATGAGTAAAGAACAAGCATTAAAATCTAAATCATTTTGTTCAGCACCATGGACAGCGGTATATCAAGCACCAAATGGAGATATATCTCCTTGTTGTATATGGAAAGGAAGCCTGGGTAATGCAAATAATGAAAATTTAGATGATATATTTAGTTCGGATAAAGTAAAAAAAATAAAAAAAAATATGCTGACTGGAAAAACTATTCCAGAATGCGAATATTGTACATCTCTCGAAAAAAAATCAGGTTCAGATTCAAATAGATTATTTTTTAATAATCATTTTATTGATAAAATTGATTGGGAAACCTCCCGTACAAAATTTTTATATTGGGATTTAAGAATATCAAACTTATGTAACTTTAAATGTAGAATGTGTTCTCACGAATGTAGTTCAGAATGGTATGATGACCTAAAAGTACTTGGTAAAGAGCCTATTAGTAAAATAATAAAAATAGATGATAAATCTAATTTTTGGAAACAAATACAACTTCATTATGAATATGTAGAATCTGTATATTTTGCAGGAGCTGAACCTTTTATGAATGAACACCATTATACAATATTAGAGGATTTAGCTAGTAAAAAACTATTTAATACAAAAATAATAGTAAATACCAATGCATCCATAAACTATTGGAAAAAGAAAAAAATATTAGATTATTATAGACCATTTAATAAAGTTGTGTTTGGATTTAGTATAGATGGTTCTTATGAATTGGGAGAATATATTAGAAAAGGATTAGATTATAAAAAATGGAAAGAAAATATTAAAGAATATGTTGATTATATATCCGAACGAGATAGCTGGGATATTGGCTATGTTTTTCAATTTACATTTGGAGTAGCAAATGTTCATAATATTATTCCTTTTATAACTGATTTATTAAATGATAAATTGATAACAAAATTTTGTCAATTTAAATTTCAACCAATTGTAGAACCAATTGAACAATCTGTAAAATCATTACCCCCTATTATTTTTAAAAATTTTAAAAATGATGCAGAAAACTTAAAATCATTATTACAAATTCATGGATTAGATGAACGAACAATCGAACCAATACAACATGAAATTGATAAGGTGATACGTTATATAGAAAATACTCCTTTTGAAAAAAAATATCTAAAAGATTTTTATAAAAATCAAGAAATATTAGATAAAGTCAGGGGAGAACGCATATATGATATTATACCAGATTATAAAAAACTATTAGAAAATAATAAGTCAATTATATAAATGAGCAAAGAAAAGGCATTAAAATCTAAATCATTTTGTTCGGCATTATGGACATCGGTTTATCAAAGTCCAGATGGTATGGTATCTCCATGCTGTGTTTTTAAAACACCAATAGGTAATGTTAATGATGATAGTTTAAAGGATATTTTTAGTTCACCTTATATAAAAAAACTTAGAAAAAAAATGTTGGATGGTGAACACATATCTCAATGTGAGTGGTGTAACTCAATCGAAGAAACAACCGGTGATGAATCATCAAGAACTTTTTTTAATAAAAATTTTACTGATTACATTGATTGGGAATCTGATGAAAGTAAACTTTATCATTGGGATTTGCGTTTATCTAATTTATGTACATTTAAATGCAGAATGTGTTCCCATGGTCTTAGTTCAGAATGGTATGATGATTGGAAAAAAATAAACAAGGGATATAATGAACCACGAATATTAAAAATAGATGATAAATCTAAATTTTATGAAGAACTTGAACAAAACTACAAATATGTAAAATCTATATATTTTGCAGGTGGAGAGCCCTTTATAAATGAATATCATTTTAAGATACTACAAGATTTAATTGATAAAGGATTATCTAAAGAAGTTGCGTTATATGTTAATACAAACCTATCAACCATTCACTATAAAAAAAGACACATATTAGAGTACTATAAAGAATTTGAAAAAGTAGAATTTGGATTTAGTATAGATGGTTCTTACAAATTAGGAGAATATATTAGAAAAGGATTAGATTATAAAAAATGGAAAGAAAATGTAAAGCAGTTTGCAGATTATGTTAAAGAAAACAATTCGAAAAAAAATAAAAAATATTTATTTCAATTTGCATATGGTATAACAAATTATGAAAACATATTTGATTTTATAAATGATTTAATCGATAGTAATTTGGTAAATGAATATTGCACTTTTAATTTCCAAGCAATACAATATCCTGAAGAACAGTCAATAAAGGCTTTGCCAGTTGAAATACGAGAAAAATATAAAAATAATTTAAATGAATTTCTATTATCAATAAAACCAAAAATAAACTATGATGTATTCTACAATTTAAAACATCAATTAAATTTAATAGAGTTACATTCTAAAAATGAAATATTTGATGAAAGATTATTAAAATTATTTTATAAAAAACAAAAAAGCCTAGATGAAATCCGAGGAGAGAACATATTCGAGATAATTTCAGATTATAGAATATATATAACAAACGATAATGTTTCTAAGATAGACACACCTAATAATGAAAAACTCATATAATTTAGAGGAATTAAAAAAATCAGATTCATTCTGTATCGCACCTTGGATGACTTCTCATACTTGGCCAGATGGTAGAGTCTTTCCATGTTGTTTATATAATACAGACCCTGCTGATTATGATAAATCAGACCCACTACTCCCTCCATTTGGTAATGTAAACGAATCTGAATTAAAAGATGTTTGGAATTCTCCAAAATATAAAGAAATGAGAACACAGATGTTAGATGGTAAAAAACCAATAGGATGTTCTCGTTGTTATCACTTAGAAGATAATGGAGGATTATCATATAGACAAAAATTTACAAAAGATTTTTCTCATACCTTTGAATTGGTAAATCATACAAAAGAAGATGGTCATTTAGATGAAATGAAATTATATTCGTGGGATTTTAGAATATCTAATTTTTGTAATTTTAAATGTAGAAGTTGTGGAGTTGATTTATCATCATCTTGGTATTCAGACCAACTTGCTTTATTTCCTGAAGAGGCACAGTTTAGAAAAAAAGGATTAATTAGTGTTACTGATAAATCATCATTTATGGATATGTTACATCCACATTATGAATTTGTAGAAGAAATTTATTTTGCAGGAGGTGAACCTCTTATAATGCCCGAACACTATGAAATACTCGATAAACTAATTGAATTAAATAGAACAAATACTCGTATTAGATATTCAACTAACTTTTCTAAATTAAAATTTGGAAAAAGAAATGTATTTGATATGTGGAGAAAGTTTGATTCCCTTTCTTTATATGTTAGTGTTGATGGTGTTGGTTCAATTGGAGAATATGTTAGAAAAGGATATAATCATGATGAATTTGTATCAAATATAAAATCATTCTTAGATTCAGACGTTGGATTCCATGAATTTGGATATATGGTAACTTATGGTTCTTTAAATTATTTACATTTATTTGATATGGTTATTGAATTTATAAATCAAGGTATTTTAGATAAAACGGTTCATCCAAAACAAATAACCATGACGTTTGTACCAATAACACAACCATCCTATTATAATTGTCAATTTTTACCAACATGGGTGAAAAACAAATTCAAAAAAAGATTAGATAAATTTGAAAATGAACTTATTCAATTAGAGTGTGGAGAATATTTTATTTCAGAAATGATGACTAAGTTTAAAAATATATATGATAGAAGTATATCTGCTAATTTTGATTTAAGTGAAATGGAAAAGTTAAAATCATTTACTAACAAATTAGATAAAATTAGGAGTGAAAAATTTGAAGTAACTTTTAATGAGTTATATGGTAATATAGATAATTTATTAAAAGATGAAGAATAAAACTAATCTTAAAGATTTTGTTTGTTGGTTTCCATTTGGGTTTACTGAAATAACACACGAACGCCAAACACTATGTTGTTCTGGTTGGTTAACCAAGGATATTGGTTCTAATAAGAATTTAAAACATAATTGGGATAGTAAAACAGCAAATGATATTAGGGAATCTGTATTAGATGGTTCATTTAAATATTGCAAAAAAGATACTTGTCCATTTCTTAGTACAGTTATAAATTCTGGTGTAGAAACCGGCCCTATTTTGAGTAAAAAAAGATTAGGTATTGAAAAGGTAAATACGTTAGATGAATATAAAAAACACCATCCACTAAAAGATACAGATGCAACCTTTGGATATCCAGATACACCTAGACAATTTAAAGTTGTTTGGGATTCAACTTGTAATTTGGCCTGTCCATCTTGTAGAAAAGATTTTATAAAAAATTCTGCAGAAAATACAGTAAACACCGAAGATATTATTAAAGATATTATTACTCATTATGGTAGTGGAGTACATACAATGATGATGAGTGGATATGGAGACCCATTTTATAGTACAGGTCTTTTTAATTTTTTACAAACTATAAAAAAAGATGAGTGGCCAAAATTAGAAAACATACATCTTCATACAAATGCAATGTTATGGAATAAACGTAATTGGGATATTATAAAAAACTCACACCAATGGATTAATTCTGCAGAAATATCAATTGATGCCGCAACAAAAGAAACATATGAAATTGTTCGAAGAGGTGGTAAGTGGGATTTACTTTTAAAAAACTTAGAGTTTATAAGTACACTTGGTTTAAGAGAAATTACGTTTTCTTATGTAGTTCAAAAACAAAACTATAAAGAGATGATAGATTTCTATAAATTAATAAAAGAAATATTTAAAGATAGTAGTATTAATATTTTATTTTACTATTACAAGATATTGGATTGGGGTGTGATGGATGCTTCTGATTATGAAGAAGCAGCTATATGGAAAGATACACATTCAGAATATAAAGATTTTCAAAAAGAGGTTTCTGAATTCATAAAAATACACGATGAATCAGTATCTCACAGTTTATGGGAATATGCGAAACAGGACAGTTTATTATAAAGAAAGACCTCTGGATGATTATCATTTCTATAATGGTAAATTATTTGATAAGGTTAGAATAGTACAATATCCTTCTTATTTTGAAGGTGGGTCTAAAACAACATTATCTTATGATTCGTTTAATCATAATAAACTTATTCCTGCAACCGAACAAACTGATGGTATTTCCTTTAAAAAAGACCTAGTAGTTGATTTAAAAAAAAATACAATTGATGGTATTTTTTTAGATAACTTTTATAACTTAATATACTGTGTAAAAGGTTACCTATTTTTAAATGTTACAAACATGACACCTGGTACAAATAATTATTTAGAAAGCGAATCTTTCATACTATCACCCGAAAGTTCAATACAAGTTTTAATCCCACCCTTTTATGGATTTTCTTATAAATCTTTAAGCGATTCTATAATTATAGATAAACTAGCATTTAAATCAGAAGAAACTTTTTTACAAAAAAAAATAGATATTAATCAAATAAAAATAGAATGGCCATGAGAATAATTAAATTTATACAAGATTATTTTAAAAAAAGAAAACAAAATAAGATTTATAAAAAACGATTAGAAGAACTTCGTAAGAGAGACCCATTCATTTACAAAAATCACTAAACTTTTTACTGTTTATATTTATATACTGATAAGGTATATACTAATATGAGTGAACTTTCAAAATATCTCGTAGAGCAAATTCTACTTGAGGATGATAATCCTATTAAAAAAACCGTAGTAATATATGTGGGTAGGTTTCAACCATTCCACAAAGGACATTATGGTACTTACTCACACCTCGTAAAGAAGTTTGGTAAGGATAATGTATTTATTGGAACATCTGACAAAGTTGAAAAACCAAAATCACCTTTTAACTTCAAAGAAAAGGTAAAGATTATGACAACGATGTTTGGTATTCCATCAAACAAAATTCATAAAGTAAAAAACCCTTACAAACCTACCGAAATACTTAAAAAGTTTGATGAAGAAACAACTGCATTCGTAACTGTTGTTGGTATGAAAGATAAAAACCGATTAGGTGGTAAATACTTCCAACCTTGGAAGGGAGAACCAACAGTTGGTTATAGAGATGGTGGGTACGTTTATGCTGCACCCTCAAGTGGAGGTGGTATAAGTGGAACTGAAACTCGTAATGGGTTATCAGTTGGTTCGGACGAACAAAAACAAGACTTCTTTAAGAATCGTGCATATGGAAAGTTCAATGCAACGATTTTTAAGATGATTACTGATAAACTTAATGAAAGTATCGAGATTCCTAAAGAAGTAATTGAAGAATGGCTCATCAATGAAAGTTCCAACTTAGGTGGGAACGCTGGAAGTGATGTAGATGATGGACCAAACTTCTTTGTACCAAATTACGATGTATTCCAACGAGTATCTGCAAAAAGAGCAGCTAAGATTGGATATGAAGTGGTAAACATGATTACTTCAAAAGAAATTGAAGATTATTATGACCACCCAACTTATCCTGATGGACCTGTTAAAGCAGTTTCCTTCTTTCCTGCAGGTGTTATTGGTAATTTATCAGCAAACAACCAAGTTGATATCTATTCAAGTGGTGCATACTCACAATGGTTTAAACACGCAACTCGTAAAGCAGCTTTAGCAGGATATCAATTAGTAAATTCTCTTGCTTCCAAAGAAGATATTGCCCAAGATAAAAAAGTTGCAGGTGATGGAGCAAAGGGTGATAAAGAATTAAAGGATGAATTCGAAAAATCAATAAACGAAGCAATTCAATTACCAGTAGAAATTGGCGATACAATCTTAACTGGTAGATTTAAGAACAAAAAGGTAGTTGTTAAATCAATTGGTAAGGATGAACATGGTATGCCAACCATCAATGGTAAAAAAGTAGTAACTTTCAGATTGATGAAAGAAGGATTCGTTACCGAACTTGCTGGAACTGCAGTTAGATGTGAAAAATGTAATCATTCTTGGGATATAGAAGAAGATGATGATGAAAAATATCTATGTCATTCTTGTGGATGGGATTCACAACAACAAGAGTACGATTATGATGCATTTGATTCATGGGCAGAAAAAAGTGGATTATTTGAAACGATTGAATTAGAAGCAAGAAGAGGTGGTAAATTAAGACCTGCACAAAAGGTTAGAAGAAAGTTTGCTCTTGCTGGTAAAGGACCAGAGATTGCAAGAGCAAGAAAAAGAACGATGATGAGAAGAAAACCTCTCGATAAACTTAAAAAGATTGCTTACAAAATGGCATATCGTCAAGTTTATGATGAATTTGCTCAAGACCTTTTTCCAGATATTCCAAAATCAGAACTTTCTGTTTTACAATCAAAAATTGTTCATAAAAATGTACTTAGAAAAAGGAAAAGAGTACTAAAAAGAGCAAGATTTAGATTTTTACCTGATTTACGAGCAAAAGAAGTAGAGAAATTTACTAAAAAAGAAGGTGAAATTAAAGAAGTTGGTGTTGGTACTGGTCAAAGTGGTATAAGAATGGGTTACCCATCCAAAGATGATTTAAAAAGAATCGAAAAAAGGGTACAAAAACAAAGAGGTAATACAGATTCTAATCAAGAATATCAGTACGAACCAATAAGAGAGAACATAAACGAATCAAAACTTCTAATGGAAGGTGGTGCGTATGGACACATGAACCATCCATTCGATACTGAGATAAATTTAACCTTTGGACAACTAAAAGATATTGTAAACAGAGCACTCGAAGGTACATTGGAATATACAAGAGAGAAAACTGATGGCCAAGCACTAGCTATTTCATGGAGAGATGGTAGATTAGTAGCAGCGAGAAACAAAGGACACCTAAAAAACAGAGGTGAGAATGCTTTGGATATCAAAGGAGTATCAGATAAGTTCCAAGGTAGAGGTGGATTATCAGATGCATACAACTTTGCAATGAAAGACCTCTCAAATGCAATCAAATCTCTTTCAGATAAACAAAGAGATAAGATTTTTAAACAAGGTGCGTGTTTTATGAACCTTGAAGTGATATATCCAACATCAGTAAACGTGATTCCTTACGGCCAAGCGTTACTTGTATTCCATGGTACTATGGAATATAACGAAGAAGGTGTTGCGATAGGTGAAAATGGAGAGGCTGCAAGAATCTTGGCAGGTATGATTAAGCAAGTTAACAAAGATGTACAAGATAATTATACGATTCAAGGTCCACCTGTTGTAAAACTACCAAAATCTACCGATTTATCTACCAAAAGAAGTAAATACTCATCACAAATCTCTAAACTACAAAAAGAATTTGGTTTAAAGGATACAGATGGAGTAGCTGATTATCACCAAGCATGGTGGGAACAATGGGTAACCAAAAATTCACCATCAACTCTTGATAACAAAACCAAAATGGGATTAGTTAAGAGATGGGCATTCATGGATAAAGGATTTAGATTGGATAAATCCAATATATCCGATGAAAAAACATTACAATGGGCACAAAAAACAGATAAAGATGACCAAAAGAAGATTGGTAAACAGAATTTAATGAAGTTTGAACAGATTTTCCTTGGTCTTGGTGCAGAAGTATTAGAATTTACTTCATCGGCATTAACTGTGAACCCTGATAAGGCAGTTCGTGATATGAAAAAACGAATTGATAAGACTATTAAAGATGTTAAGAAATCAGGTGACCCTAAAAAGATAGAAAAACTCAAATTAGAGTTAGGTAGATTAAATTCTATTGGTGGTGCTAAGAAAATAGTACCAAATGAAGGTATTGTTTTCTTATATAATGGAAATACCTTTAAATTAACTGGTACATTTGCATCAGTAAACCAAATATTAGGTATTTTCTTCTAAATTTTATTTTTATATATATTTATATAAAATATTATAACCTAATATAGAACAATGAGTAAAGAATTCAAAAAGAAGTATATGCACCCAACTCGTAGAAAGTTGGTAGATATGGTTCATACTGGTGAGTATGATAAAAATACTATTATTGGGTACGATAAAGTAGAAAAAACTCGTAAAGTGGGTGATATCTGGGAAGATGAACACCATAGATATGAAAAGAAAGAAGGATTTATTGTAAAGACAGGGAAAAACTCTGAACAATTACAAGAAATCAGAAAATACCTTGAAGAAAAAACAAAATGTAAAAATTCTGAGTGTAAAACCATAAAAATAAAATCAGTTGATAAGAAATTTATCAAAAATGGTGGATATTGTATGGATTGTACGATTGAAAGAGAACATGAGTTAAAAACTAAAGGAGTTTTCAAAGAATATGGTGCATACAAAGTTTGGACACGAGCAATTATATTTGGTAAAACTAAATTAGATGAATTAAGACAATCCTTATCAGATTTAAAAGAAGAATATGAGATGATAGGTTCCGATGGTAAAGTTACTGAAACTTGGAAACTTCCTAAACCTATTGAAGAAGTTCGTGCAGAAATAAATGAAATGATTGATAAGGGTGAAAAGGAAATATTAGAAATCGAAGAAAAACGAAACCAAGCCTTCGAGAAGTTACGAGAAGCTAATATGGAGCATTATTTATGAGCGGTACAAGATACACAAATGCGTTAATAGTTATCTGTATGACCTTTTTGGCATTTACTTTATTCAATGTCAGAGGTTTAAAAACAGATATTGAAGGTTTCAATGAAAGAATTGATAACATTGGAGCCGAAATAGATTCTATCCAAACTATGAACAAGGAATTGGATGGTTTAATAGAATCGTTACATTCAGAACTCGAACTAATCGATGGTGATATAGATAGAGTACAAAATAACATTTATACAATAAGGAGAAATACAGATGAGCAAAAAAATTCTGTTGATAATCTTACTCTTAGTGAGCTTCAAAAGTTTTTCGCAGACAGATACGATAGTATCATTAAGAGAACCAGTAGCGAAACTGGTAATTAAAGATTTGATTACCGGTGATGGGGCTAAGATAGAACTTTTATCCACACAAGAACTTTTAAAATTAGAACAAAAGAAAGTTGTTTTAAAAGATTCTGTTATTGGTACTCTTAATATTAAAATTGTAAACTTAGAAGATATCATTGGTAAGAAAGATGAACAATTCAGTTTAGAAAGAGAAAAATCACTACAACTTGAAAAAGAACTAAAAGGACAGAGAAGAAAAACCTTCTTGTATAAGGTAGGAACTTACATTGGTGCAGGAGCACTTCTTGTTTTATTAGGAACAAACTAATATGGCTAAACAAAGTTTAAAGGAAATAATAAAAATTGAGTACCAGAAGTGTGCATCAGACCCGATATACTTTATGAAGAAGTATTGTATGATACAACACCCTGTTCGTGGTAAAATTCCTTTTCATTTATACCAATTCCAAGAAAGAACACTTACCGAATTTAAAGACCATCGATATAACATTATCCTCAAATCAAGACAGACTGGTATCTCAACCTTGACTGCAGGTTTTTCACTTTGGAAAATGTTATTCAACCAAGATTTCAATGTGTTGGTAATTGCAACCAAACAAGAGGTTGCAAAAAACTTGGTAACCAAGGTTCGAGTAATGAATCAGTATTTACCTTCTTGGTTAAAACAAGAAACAGTAGAGGATAACAAACTATCACTTAGATACTCGAATGGTTCTCAGATAAAAGCAACTTCAGCCGCTGGTGATGCTGGACGTTCTGAAGCACTATCCTTATTAGTATTTGATGAGGCAGCTTTCATCGATAAGATTGAAGAAATTTGGGTATCGGCACAATCTACCCTTTCAACTGGTGGTAATGCAATCATCCTTTCTACTCCAAATGGTGTGGGTAACTTCTTTCACAAAACATGGGTAGGTGCAGAAGATGGTACAAACACATTCAACACTATTCGTTTACATTGGTCGGTTCATCCAGAAAGAGACCAAAGTTGGAGAGATGAACAAGAGGTATTATTAGGACCAAAGGGTGCAGCACAAGAATGTGATTGTGATTTCGTATCTTCGGGTGATACAGTTATCGACCCACAACTTCTAATGTTCTACAAAGAATCTTATGTTCAAGAGCCAGTAGAAAAGACTGGATTCGATGGAAACCTATGGAAATGGGAATATCCAAACTACTCAAAATCTTATATGGTAGTTGCCGATGTTGCTCGTGGAGATTCAACTGACTACTCAGCCTGTCATGTAATCGATATAGAAGAATCCTCACAAGTTGCTGAGTATAAAGGTAAGTTAGATACCAAAGATTTTGGAAACTTCCTTGTATCTCTTGCTACCGATTACAACAACGCTTTACTCGTAATTGAAAACGCAAATATTGGTTGGGCAGTAATCCAACAAGTAATTGATAGAGGATATGGAAACCTTTTCTATATGAGTAAAGACTTAAAGTATGTAGATGTAGAAAATCAGTTACATAACAAATACAGAGCAGAAGAAAGAAACATGACAGCAGGATTCTCAACAACTTCTAAAACACGACCCCTAATTATCTCAAAGTTAGAACAATATGTTAGAGAAAAAGATATCACCATTCGTTCATCAAGAACCATAGATGAATTATTTACATTTATATGGAATGGTAATCGTGCAGAAGCAATGAGAGGATATAATGATGATTTAACGATGTCCTTAGCAATTTCACTATGGGTTAGAGATACTGCACTTAGATTAAGACAAGAGGGAGTTGATTTAACTAAACAAGCATTGGGTGGTATTGGAGCACATTCTTTAGATATTTCCGGTATGGGATTTGGTGGTAATTCTTCATTAGAAGAAAATCCTTGGAATATGAGGGTTGGTGATAGAAATGAAGATTTAACTTGGTTAATTAAATAACTCTATATTTATATATTAGGAGAAATTAATATGATATCATTACAAGAATTACTTAACGAAGAAATACACACAGAAGAATATATCGTAGAAAATTACGATGATGTAAAAGAGTTTTGTGAATTTATGAAAGAATACAAAGCTGATGTAAACGAAGCTGAGTATCAAGGTAGAACAGTAAAACTTGGTAAACCGATGCAAGGTGATGTCAAAAAATTTAAAGTATATGTTAAAAATCCCCAAGGAAATGTTGTTAAAGTAAATTTTGGACACAAAGGTAAAGGTGGAGAAAAAACAATGTCAATCAAAAAGAATAATCCAGAGAGAAGAAAATCTTTTAGAGCTAGACACAATTGTGATAATCCAGGTCCAAGACACAAAGCAAGATACTGGTCTTGTAGAGCATGGTAAAAATAAAAAGAATAAAGGTTATAAATTAAAAAACAATAGAAAATGGCAGATACTTCATTTTTTGGGAGATTAACAAAACTCTTTCGTTCTCAAGCAATCGTAACGGTTGATGAGGATGGTAAGAGAAAAGTGTTTGATGGTGATGAACGCCAGCAGACCAACTTATCATCCCTAAGAGATAGATACACTAAATTACAGAAGAGTTTCTTCGAACAAGCAGGTGGTGCACAATCAATGGCATACCAACAAGTTCGTAGAGAAGTATTCAGAGATTATGATGCAATGGATAATGACCCTATCCTTGCTTCTGCACTTGATATCTACGCAGATGAATGTACATTAAAGAACGAATTCGGTGATGTACTCCTTATACAATCAGATAATCCAA
>Ga0255769_10001670_pt1 | contig 24943 bp, 24 predicted proteins | sample 041ome_9_FD_179637 | JGI IMG/M metagenome (GOLD analysis project Ga0255769, IMG submission 179637) | Coastal salt marsh microbial communities from the Groves Creek Marsh, Skidaway Island, Georgia - 041413US metaG (version 2) | ecosystem: Environmental > Aquatic > Marine > Intertidal zone > Salt... | reverse complement strand
AGATCAAAGGCTGCCGCGTGGTCGGGATCGCTGGCGGCCCGGAAAAATGTGCCCATGTGGTTGAGAATTTGGGATTTGACGCCTGTTTGGATCACAAGTCTGAAACCTTCGCGGCTGATCTGAAAGCTGCCTGCCCGCAGGGCGTGGATATTTACTTCGAAAATGTGGGCGGCAAGGTGCTTTATGCGGTGCTGCCGCTGTTGAACGCCTTTGCTCGTATGCCCGTTTGCGGTGTGGTGTCGTGGTATAACCTATCTGGTTTGCCTGATGGGCCTGACTTTGGACCGGCCATTATGGGTACGATCTTGCGGATGAAGGTGAAAGTGCAAGGCTTCATCATCTATGACAGCTTTCCGCCCAGTCTGTTCAAGGACTTCATTCGCGACATGACCGGATGGCTGGAAAGCGGGGAGGTCACATACAAAGAGCAAGTGATCGACGGCCTCGAACACGCCCCCGCAGCGCTCAATGACCTGCTTTTGGGCAATAGTTTTGGTAAAATGGTGGTCAAGGTGGGCTAGGTGCCGATTGTGGCGCGTTTTTGTCAGCCTATGCCCGGGCTCGAAAATTCGGAACCGCGCCGGCTGGCTGCAATCCTCTGCCCTTAAGCTCTATTGTTGTTCACGCAGAGTTCAGATAACTTACCGCCCGGTAACCCGTTCAAGGCGAAGTGAAATAAGTGACTGAAAATAAGAAAGATATCCTAACATCTTCCGCCCGCCTATCGGTGGCGCCGATGATGGCTTGGACGAGTTCTTATTTAAATTCAAACACTTGAAATGCAGCGTGTGCACCATCTGTGCAACATGAGATCGCCTTCTGCCGCGCCATATCGGGCGTTTGGCGGGTGCGCGGATTTGGTCAAATTGAAACGCATTGGAGCCAGAACGACTTAAGGCTCCAGCAATCCTGCAACTGGAATCCGTCATTTCTCTGGCACTGCGCCGATCAAGGATTTTGCACGGTGATGGGCTGCGTGCCGGTGCAATTGTTGCCTTCGATCTTTGTCCCCAAGTCTTGGCGCTGGATCAACATTCTTGGAGTGCTGACTGGTTTCACCCTCAAATCACGCATGCTGATCGTTCAGCAACGGTCCCAAAGGTGGTAACAGGTGACGCAGTAGCGAGCGCCCCTGGCAGCCGTCACGACCTTTCGCCACGTCGCTTTCGCTCTGCTTCGTCCCAAGCGATCAAAGGTTGATAATCGGGCACAAAGCCAAGGCCTTTTTGCGCATCAGACGACACCGCATCCTGAGAGGTGATGACGTCGATGACTGCGGGAGCGTTCTTCAGGCCGCGCTGGATCGCACCTTCGAGATCGCCAGGGTTTTCGACCCTTTCGCCATGCGCCCCAAGCGCGCGGGCCATGGCGGCATAGTCGGAATGCCTGAGAGTGGTGCCCACGATCCGGCCCCCATAGTTGACCTCCTGATCGTAGCGCTCGATGTTCCAGGCTGCATTGTTTGAGACGATGAAAACTGCCTTCGCACCGTGTCGTACGGCCGTGTCGATTTCCATCGCGTTGAACCCAAAGGCGCCATCCCCATTGACAGAGACAACCTGTCGGTCGGGAAAGGCCAGCGAAGCGGCGACAGCAAAGGGAACGCCAATGCCGAGACAGCCGAAAGCGCCAGCATCCAGATAGGTTCCGGCCTCCAGACCGACGCGGGCAAAGCTCAGCAAATCGCCGCCATCGGCGATCGCGATATAGTCCTCTGCGACACTGTTGCGGATGGCGTCGAAAATCGCCAGCGGGTGGATATTGCCGTCTGCGCCGAATTGCGGGGCAGGGGTGGTCTTGCCTTTGGCGATACGCTCTTGATGTTTGTCCCTGAGCCCGTTGAGCCATCCTGCGTCGCGTTGCCCCGCATTGTTGCCGAGTGCTTTGGAGAGAGCGTCAAGGGTCAGGTCAACTGAGGCGAGGATCTCGGGCGCGCCTCGCCTGTTGTCGATCAGTTCTGAGGCGGTGTCGGCGATGCGCAGGAAACGCGCGTCAGGAAAGACAGCGGGCGAGCCGAAGCCGAGTTGGTAGTCCAGCTTGCGGCCCAGCGTGATGACCAGATCAGCTTGTGACATGGCAGCCGCGCGCACCGCCCCGACGACGGCCTTGTGGTCGGACGGCACCAGCCCCCGGCTTTCCTGTGTGTCGAGATAGAGCGCGTCTGCGGTATCCAGAAACCGCACCACAGCGTCACCAGCCTTGCGTGCACCGCGCCCGGATACGACAAGAGGACGCTTTGCGGACCGGATGGCCGCGACGGCGTCGGCAACCAGCGCATCATAAGGAATGTTCCGGCGCGCTGGCTTGGCCGTGATCCAGTCCTGCGGAATCAGGTTTGCGGTGACGGTCGTACGCAACACGTCGGTCGGGAATTCGATATAGGTTGGGCCGGGTTCACCCGCGTCGCCTGTGGCCCGGGCGATGGCCTCGTCCAACTCGCGGATTGCTTGATCCGGTACGCGTGCAGTGCGGGCATAGCGCGTCACCGGAGCCAGAATGTCCACATGCGGGATATCCTGCAGTGGCCCCATATTCGCCTGCGGGCGCGAGGTGCAGCCACCGATCAGAAGCACGGGCACGCGCGCCAGTGAAGCGTTGGCGATTGCAGTGACGCAGTTCGTGACACCGGGTCCCGCCGTCACCATCGCCACCCCAAGGCCGCCGGTCAGTTCCGCATGCGCATGCGCCATGTGCACGGCGGCACCCTCGTCGCGCACGTCAATGATGCGGATGCCGCGTTTCGCCGCATGATCCCAGATCGGCTGGATATGCCCGCCCTGAAGTCCGAAAATCCGGTCGATTCCACGCTCAGCCAACACATGTGCGATCCATGCAGCGATGCTTTCATCGTCGCCGTTGAGGTCTTGTGCTTCGGTCATTGGCTGTCTCCGGAGGGTTGCGACAGGAGGTCTCGCAAGACGCGATGGAGGATCTTCCCCGTGGCATTGCGCGGCATCTGGTCATGGGAAAGGAAGGTCACGCTACGCGGACGTTTGAAACCGGCAAGCCGCGCGCGCGACCAGTCGATCAGGACGTCAGCTGTAAGGTCCGAGCCGTCGCGCATCACCACCGCTGCGGCAACGCGTTCGCCCCATTTGTCGTCCGGCAGTCCGACGACAGCGACGTCCCTGACGTCGGGATGCTGCCCAAGGATCGCCTCAACCTCGGTCGGATAGATGTTTTCGCCGCCCGAGATGATCATGTTCTTCTTGCGGTCGATCAGACGGATGAACCCGTCACTGTCACGCAAGGCCATGTCGCCAACGGACAGATAGGCGCCGCGATGCGCCTCTGCGGTCTTTTCGGGCAGGTTCCAGTAGCCGTCGAAGGCGTAGGGCGCGCAGGAATAAAGCTCTCCGATCTCGCCATCGGGCACCTCGTTTCCGTCCTCGTCCAGAAGCCGTATGGGGGCGGACCCTACGACCTCGCGGCCTACGGTGCCGAGGTGGTCGAACTGTTCATCGGGGTGCAGGAAGGTCACCCATCCGGCCTCGGTCGAGCCATAGAGTTCAAACAGCCCGGAGTTCGGAAACATCCGCATGATGGCGCGCTTTGTCTCGACACGCGCAGGCGCTGAAGAGACCATGAGCTTTTCGACTTTGTCAAATCCTGCGCCGCTCATGGTTTCAGTGAGGTCCAGCATCGTCGTGTAATGAGTCGGCACCAGCGACGAAAAGGTGACGCCCATATCGCGAAAGACCTGCAGGCAGAGTGCGGCATCGAAGCTGGGCCGCGAGAAGATCGTGACGCTGCCACCGATGTAAAGAAATGCCGTGAAGAAATTCAACGAATTGGCATGGCACATGGGCATGACCAAAAGCGCGTCGTCCTTGCGCGACAGCCCAAGTTCGATCTCGGTCATCAGCGCCAGCATGCTCATGCCGCGATGGCTGCGGATCGCACCTTTGGGGTTGCCGGTCGTGCCGGATGTGTACATCAGGCACCACGGATCGTCCGGTGTGACCGTTGTTTCGGGCTCTGCATCGCTGGCCCCTGTAATCAGGTCTTCGTAGCCTTGCCAAGCTGCGGTCGCGTTGCCGATCCGCAGGAAATGGTCCACGCCGGTCATGTCGCGCAATGGGTCCGCAACCTCGGCCAGAGCGTCTTCGGCGATCAAGGCCGAAACCGCGCAGTTCTCGCAGATGTAGCGCGCTTCAGGGGCCGTGAGGCGGAAATTGATCGGCACTGCGACCAGCCCGGCCTTGGCAACAGCGGCATAAATTTCGGCCCATTCCAGACGGTTGTAGGCCAGCACTGCAACGCGGTCCCCTTTGGACAGGCCAAGCGACAGCAATCCGTTTGCAAGGCGGCAGGCCCGGTCGTTCCATTGCGCGAACGTCATGGACCGTTCCAGATCGCGCGCGGCCGTGCGGCCCGGTTGCAGGCGGGCCTGCGTCGTCAGCATTTGTCCAACGGTCAGCAGCATCTCACGCAATCACCGGTGCACGTTTCCAGGCCGCAGGGCCTGACAGGTGGATAGAATTGCCATGTGTATCCACGGCGACAGTCACGGGCATGTCCTCGACCCGCAACTCGTAAATGGCCTCCATGCCAAGGTCCTGGAAGGCAACCGGTCTGGAGGCCTTGATCGCCTTGGACACCAGATAGGCCGCCCCGCCGACGGCGACGAGATAGGCCGCCTTGTGCCTTGTGATCGCCTCTCGCGCCTCCGGGCCGCGCTCGGCCTTGCCGATCATCAGCTTGAGACCGGTGTCGCCGAGGATACGGTCGGTGAACCTGTCCATCCGTGTCGAGGTTGTCGGTCCGGCAGGACCGATGGCCTCGTCGCCAACGGCATCAACGGGACCGACGTAATATATCGCGCGGCCCTTCAAATCGACCGGAAGCGGCTGGCCCTTGTCGAGCAGGTCGATCATCCGCTTATGGGCTGCGTCGCGCCCGGTATAAAGAGTGCCCGACAAAAGCAGGGTCTGGCCCGGTTCAAGCGAGGCAATGACCTCGTCACTCAAGGCATCCAGATCGATGCGGCGCGCATGTGCACTGGCCTGATCCAGCATGACCTGGGGCCAGAGCGCCAAATCGGGCGGGGTAAACTCCGCTGGGCCCGACCCATCCAGCGTGAAATGCACGTGCCGCGTCGCCGCGCAGTTGGGGATCAACCCAACGGGCAGCGAGGCGGCATGGGTCGGGAAAGACCTGATCTTGACGTCGAGCACCGTCGTCAATCCGCCAAGGCCCTGCGCCCCGATCCCAAGCGCATTGACCCGCTCGGCAATCTCAAGGCGCAATTCTTCGGTCGTGTTCGACGGTCCGCGCCGTATCAGGTCATGCAGGTCGATGGCTTCGGACAGTGCTGCCTTGGCGAGCGCCATCGCCCGGTCGGCATTGCCACCCACACCGATCCCCAGTATGCCCGGTGGACACCAGCCCGCGCCGAGGGTTTCGACGGTGTTCACCACCCAGTCCGCGACTGATCCGCTGGGGTTCAACGTAGTGAATTTCGCCTTGTTCTCTGATCCACCGCCCTTTGCCGCGACCTCGACCTCGATCTTGTCGCCCGCAACCATCTCGACGGTCAGCATGCAGGGGGTGTTGTCACCCGAATTCTTACGGTCCCCGAAAGGATCGACCACCACCGAGGCGCGTAGAGGATTGGTGTCGCGCAGATAGCCCTGCCGGGTGCCCTCGTCGCAGATCTCCTGCAGCGGGCGTTTGAAATCGGTCTTGGCTTCGACGCCGTATTTCACGTGGATGTTGGCCGCGCCCGTGTCCTGACAGATGGGTCGCCGCCCGATGGCGCACATGCGGCTGTTGACGAGAATCTGTGCCATCGCCTGTTTTGCGGCGGGGTTTTCCTCGCGTTCCCACGCGTTCGACATGGCGCGGATAAAATCTGTCGGATGGAAATAAGAGATGTATTGCAGCGCTTCGGCGATGGAGGCGATCAGGTCGTCTTCGCGGATCAGGTTCATGTCAGGCCTCACTAATCTGGCGGATCTCGTCAATGATCCTACCATCGCGATATTCTGAAACCGCGACAATAGGGCCGGTGGATCGCGGCGGCACGGCCCGCGTTGCGGCATCAGCGGCCATAGCGGCAAGGTCATCGATCGAGACAAGCGCGAGCCGCGCCTTGCGCAGACGATCCATCAGGTCTTCTCGCGCTGGGTTCACGGCAAGACCTGCCTCGGTCACAATCACATCCACGGACGCGCCCGGCGTCGTGAGCGTGGTGACGTCTTGCACAATTTTCGGAAAGCCTGCGGCGGTCAAGCGCGTGGTAATCAGCGTCAACTGCGCCCCTTGCGCGGCATCGCCGTGACCGCCCGATCCCCCGATCAGCACACCGCCTGCGCGGGTTGTGACATTGACGTTGAAGTTCACATCCACCTCTGCCGCACCCAGCACAACCGCCGAGAGCCGGTCTACGACCGCACCGCCCACATGCGGACCAGCATAGGTAGAGGCGGACATGGCCATGTGATTGGCGTTGCGGCTATACGAGGCGACAGCGGCCAGATCGAAGCATTGAACGTCCATCAACGCGCGAAATAATCCGGCCTCCAGCATCTCGACATGAAAGCCGGTGATGCCGCCACAGGCGAAACTGCCGGTGATCCCGCGCGCGCCCATCTCGCGGCCCACTGCGGCAGCGGTCGCCAGTGAGATCCCGCCTGCGCCGGTCTGAAAGGCAAAACCATCCTCCAGCAGTCTGCTGGCCGCGATGACCGCGGCGGTGTTTTCAGCGATACCAAGGCTCAGCGCGTCGGTTGCCGGCCTGGTCGCCCCGGACGCAATGCCGCCCGCATCGCCGATGGAGCGGGTGACGGCCACGAAATCGACCTTGTCCTGCGCGATGTCGATCGGCGTGACCGGAAAGGGCACAAGCGTGTCGGTCACCGCGACTACGTGGCGCGCGTGGTTCACATCCACCATCGGATATCCAAGCGTTCCGCAGGGCGCGCGGCCGGTCCGGCCCGAGAGATTTCCCATATCGTCCGCGGCAGAGGCGGCCACGAAGGCCACGTCGATGGACATCTCGCCGAGGTCGATGGCGCGGCCGCGTCCGCCATGGGTGCGCAGCGTGACCGGATGGGTTAGCACACCCCGGCTAATGGCTTCTCCGACAGGGCCTGCGATGAAGCTGGCCGAGATGCGGGTAATGACGCCGTTGCGGATGTGCTCGACAAGGGGCGCGTGAACCGGAAAGAGCGAGGTGACCGCAAGGTGCAGATCACGCAGCCCGGCACCAGCCAGCATCTCGACAACCGTATTGAGCACCGCATCGCCGTTGCGCAGGTGGTGATGGAACGAGATCGTGTCCCCGTTTTTCAGTCCCGTAGCACCAATGCTGTCCGAAAGCTGGCCAAGGCATTTGTTGCCTCGCCTGAACCGGACAAAGCTTGCATCTTCAGGCATCTGTCTCTCCGGCACGGGCAAGGATCCGGCGGGCGGCTTCCTCGACGGGTTTGTCGATCATCTTGCCATCGACCGCCACGGCACCCGCAGCGCCGCTGGTGACGACGCCCAGGACACGCCGGGCCCAGTCGATCTCGGCCTCGCTGGGGCGAAACACCTGCGCTGTGGGATCAACCTGTGCGGGATGGATCAAAAGTTTGCCGCCGAAACCAAGACTTCGGGCGGCCAATGCATCCTGTTCGACCCGGGCGGTGTTCCTGACCTCGGGTGTAACGCTGTCGACCGGGGGCAGGGCACCTACCAACCGGGACAGCGCCACAAGTCGCGAGCGTGCGTAGAGCAGCGGCTCCCACTCAGGGGCGGCACCCAAGTCCAGAGCGAAGTCAAGATGCCCGAAGACGGCGCGTCTGGCGGACGCATGGGAGAGCAGATCGGGAACCGCCTCCAGGCCTCGCACCGTTTCGATCTGCGGCAACAGCGCGATGTCGCGTCCGCAGGCGTATGTCATCTTGTCCAGCGTCTCAACCTTCTCGGCCTTGGGCACCATGATGGCGCCGGCCTTGCACCTGCCCAGAAAGGCAAGGTCATCAGCAAAGAAGGGCGAGGCGGCATCGTTGATCCGCACCACAATGCGCGACCAGTCAAGCGTCGCCTCAAGGATCAAAGCGCGCGCCTCTGCCTTGGCGTCGGGACGCACGGCATCTTCGAGATCAAGGATGATCCGGTCCGCGCCCGAGCCTGCGGCCTTGGCAAAGCGCTCGGGCCGGTCACCCGGCACGAACAGGTAGGTTGTTGGCAATGTCATGGCTTGCACCATGTCAGACAGTCCGTCCGCCATCGACCTCAAACACTGTTCCGGTAATGAATTCTGCATCGTCGGAAGCAAGATAGAGACAAGCCTTGGCGATATCGCTGGGTTCGGACATCCGGCCAAGCGGGATTGTCGCGATAAATTTCGCGCGGTTTTCTGGTGTGTCGGGCACGCCCATGAATGATTCCAAAAGGGCGGTTGCGCCGATGACCGGAGCGACGCAGTTCACACGAATTCTATCTGGTGCCAGCTCGACCGCCATGGATTTCGACAGAAGGTTCACGGCCCCTTTGGTCGAGTTATACCAAGTCAGGCCGGGACGGGGCCGAATGCCTGCCGTCGATCCGATGTTGAGGATCACCCCGCCGCCCTGAGCGCGCATCACCGGCACGCAGGCGCGTGTCATGTGGAAGATCGACCGGACGTTGATGTCATAGAGGCGCTCGTACTCCTCTTCGGTCACATCAAGCATCGGCTTGTTACGGTGGGTCCAGCCGGCGTTGTTCACGACAATGTCCAGCGTTCCGCCATGCTCCTGGGCGGCGGCGACAGCGGCATTGACATCGCCCGCCTTTGTCACGTCGCCTTGCAGGTATGCACCAACAATGCGACCAGCCACCTCGGCTGCGCCGTCGCCGTTGAGGTCAAGAATAGTGACCTTGGCACCCTCCTGCGCGAAGGTCTCGGCGATAGCCGCTCCGAACCCGGAGGCTCCTCCTGTCACCAGCGCCGATTTTCCGTTCAGGCGCATGGGATCAGAGCATCCCGATCTGCTGGTGAAGGCCAAGGTTGTCGATGGCGGGCCATTGCTCTGCGATCATGCCGTTCTCCATGCGGAAGAAATCCAGAACCATCACATCAAAGCGCTTGTTGGATGCCGGGTAGTCGCCAAACGGGCCTGAATGCACGCCGCGAAAGCGCAGATGCACCAGCACCTTGTCGTTCTCTGCGATGACCTCCTGGATATCCAGTTCAACCTCGGAAAAGGCACCCAGAAGAACGTCGCCCAGTTGCAGCACACCTTCGGGGCCCTTGACCTCGAACGGCAATGTGCTGTCCTGCCGGATATAGGTCGGTGCCACGTTGGCCTCGAGCCATGCCTTGTCCTGCGTGGCGAAGGCCTTGAAGTAGTCGCGCGCGCGCTGCTTGTTGGCGGTGATGGTGTCGCTGTCATTCATGTCTTTCATGTCCTTTTCTCCAGTTCAGGCAGCACTGCGGGCGCTTGTGTCCGCCACGAGGGTTTCAAATCCGGCGCGCGGGAAATGTACGTGAAGCTGTCCGGCTTGCGCGCTGTCGATCGAGACAACGACCTCTTGAGCATCTGCTCCGGCCAGCGTTCCGGTCACCGGTACGCGGGCGTTGTCGTTGGGCGTGACACTGACTTTTGTGCCTAGGGCGATCCCTGAAGGATCGTTGTCCCCAAGGCCCGCATCGCCGGGGGTGGCGGCCAATGCGACGGCCAGAGCCTCTTCGGGTGTCATGTCGGTCTTGGTGCCATGTCCGATGGCTGCGATCCGGTCCATCCACGCGATCACCTCAGGCGCGATGTGCAACTGGGCGTCAATCACCTCGGCCCCGCAATTGGCCCGCAAAAGCCAGATCGAGTGATAGCAGGTCAGATCCGCAGCACTCAGCGACGTACCGGTCAGGTAGTCACCATGCTGGCGCAGCATCGAGGCCAGCCAGTCGATCTGGGCGGTCAGTTCCTGCACATAGGCCGACAGCTTTGGCGCCATCGCGGCTTTGGAGATGTCATAGCCAAGGTAGTGCTCCTTGCGGTCGCGCAGGAATTCCTCGGGCAGGTGCTCGCCGATATGGTTGACCAGAACGCCGATGGCGGGTTTCCATGTGCCGCGGTCCCAGCCCAGCGACAGCGCCTTGGCGATGCCTTCGCCGCTCGGATAGAGACTCGGCTCGGGCTTGAGACGCTCCAGCGCGCGAAAGATCACTTCGGTGTCGCAATAAATGTCCGCGCCCACCTGCAGAACTGGAACACGGCGATACCCGCCGGTCAATGCATCAAGCGCAGGGCGCGGTGGCACGGCTTCGACAACGACGGATTTCCAGCTTAACCCCTTGTAACCAAGAGCAAGGCGGATCTTTTCCGAAAAAGGGGATAGATCGTAATGGTGCAGAATGATGTCGGACATGCGGCGCTTCCTCTCTTGGTTTTGCCGGTTCGGCTTTCTGGTCAGTAAACTAACACTTGGCCCGGATCGCCGGGTAAGATCGTTTCGTTTCGGGGCCCATATGAAAATCTTCTAGGTGCTTACCTTTCGGTCGCGGGCAGGGGTTCCGTACTCGGTGCGAAGCCGTTCGTCCTGCGCGCCGAGTGCAGGCACGGGGCCAAAGATCGGGGTCTCTCCATTGACAACGGCACCGGGTGCCAACATCTCAATTTCGCCAGCGCTGGTGGTGACCGAAATCAGCCGGTTCTGCGGATGCGCCAGCAGGTCCTCCAGATCCGATAACCTGCCGAAGGCGATCCGTGCGTTGTGCAACCGTTCGATCATGGCATCGCGTGAATGGCGCGCGAAAACCGCAGCGACTTCTTCCTCCAATGCGGGACGATTTGCGACGCGAAGGGAATTGTCCACAAAGCGCGGTTCGCTGGCGAGGGCCGCGTTTTCCAGAACTTCAGCACACAGACGCACCCATTCCCGCTCGTTCTGGATCGAAATCAGCACGGACTTGCCATCGGCGCACACATAGGCGCCGTAGGGCGCGATTGACGGGTGCTTGAGTCCGACGCGCGCGGGAGGTTTGCCGCCATAACGCGTTTGCAGATACGGCACGTTCATCCAGTCGGCCATGGCATGAAACAGTGACACGTTTATGGCGCGGCCCTTGCCGGTTCGCGCGCGTGCAAAAAGCCCCTGTAATATGGCCTGAAACGCCGTCATGCCTGCTGCGATGTCACAAACCGACACACCCACGCGTGCGACCCCGTCCTCGGTGCCGTTGATCGCACAAAGTCCACTTTCAGCCTGAATAAGCAGATCATAGGCCTTCTGATCCCGGTAGGGCCCGTCGTCACCATAGCCTGAAATCGAACAGTGTATCAGCCGGGGGAAGCGGGCCAAAAGAGCGTCAGATCCAAAGCCAAGACGCGCCGCGGCACCTGGGGCGAGATTTTGGATAAACACATCGGCGCTTGCAATCATTCGGTCGAGAATGGCGTGATCTTCAGGCTTTTTCACGTCCAGCCGGATCGACTCCTTGCCCCTGTTCAGCCAGACGAAATACGCGCTTTCGCCTTTGACCAACGCGTCATAGCCGCGTGCAAAATCGCCCTCGGACCGTTCGACCTTGATAACCCTCGCGCCCGCATCGGCCAGTCTGCCGGATGCATAGGGTGCTGCGACGGCCTGTTCCAAGGCGACCACTGTAATTCCTTCAAGGTCCTGCATGGGGTGTCCTTTTGCGATCTCCTTAACGGTATCCCATGTTCGGGGCGGCCTCTGGAAATACCCTCTTCCTTGCTGGGCTAGAAGAATTTATTATGGAAGGGGGAGGGAAGAGTATGGACATCAAGCAACTGAGATATTTTACCGCGATTGTCGAAGAGGGGTCGCTCTCGGCCGCGGCGCAAAGGGTGAACGTCGCCCAGCCATCACTGTCCCAGCATGTCTTGTCGCTGGAATGCGATCTTGGTGTGAAGCTTCTGGAACGCAGCCCGCGCGGCGTATCGCCCACGCAGGCAGGCCAAGTCCTTTTGAGCCATGCGCGCGAAATTGCGGCTGCTCTGGACAACGCGATCGAGGCCGTGCGTCGGTCCGGGACCGAGCCGATGGGCGATGTCAGCTTTGGCTTGCCCAGCTCGGTCTCGATGGTTCTGTCGGTGCCTCTGGCGGAAACGGTACGGCTGGAACTGCCCAAGGTCCGGCTGCGCGCCATCGAGGCCATGAGCGGTTTCATTCAAACCTGGCTCGAAGATCAGTCCATCGATCTGGGTATTCTCTATGATATCAGCGCCGTACGTCATCTAACGCATCAAAAATTGATGACCGAGGATTTGTTCTTTTTCTCGGCCCCAGACGCCTGGCCCTTTGAGACCCGCGCGGGCTCGGCCGTCCGGCTGTCGGATCTGCCCCCGATCGAACTGGTTTTGCCGTCCAAGCATCACGGCCTCAGAACGATGATCGACCGGTTCACCCGGACACAAGGCGTACAATTGAACGTCGCGACCGAGATGGATGCGCTTAGCCAGATCAAGACCATGGTCTCGCGCGGGTCGGGTTATACAATCTTGGCACCAGCCGCCGCCATTGATTTCGTCGAGCGTGGCGAGTTGATCATGGCCCCGATTGTCGAGCCGCGCATGACACGGCCCGTCTATCTGGTGCGCAACCCCGCGAAACCGGTCACAACCGCCAGCCGTGAGTTGGAGCGAATCACCATCGAGGTCATTCGCGATCTTGTCGGACGCGGTATTTGGCGAGCCGAAGATCAGCCGGAAATGACCGGCACCTAATTCGATTGATCCGCGTGGTTCATTATCTGGTTGTGTGACGTGGGTGCCTCGAAGCTGTGGGACAGGACAACACGGTCCCGGCGCGGCGTGCTCAAGTCCAACGTGAGTGTCCAGTCGCCCACCATGTCCAGGTGAAGATCAGCTGAATAAGTGCCGGGCGTGTCTGTGGGGGTCGCCTGCGTGGGCGGAATGTTATGCGCCATGGGCATGGATGGCATGTCGGGTTTCACTGTGAATGCAGCCCCTTCGACCGGTGTACCTGCCGCCGTCAACACGATGTCGCAGCGATAATGCAGGTCCTTCGGCAATGGCGCGCAGGTGGCCGCGGCTTCGATTCGGTCGGCCAGTGTCGGGGTGGCGAGGCAAATCAGGGCAAGCGTTGTACGGATCATGTCTGTTTTCCTTATGTAGGTTTGGTGCAAAGCGCTGCGAGGGCTGGGTTCAGCCGGTGATCGGCGACAAGAAAAGTCTGATCGGCTAGGGTACCCGCGGTGCGGCTGTCCTGATCGGTAAGGACCATACTCATGCCTTCGGCTTGCAGCGCGTAAAGGGTGTCGATGGTGGATTTAGCGGCAGCAGGCGACAGTCCAAGCGTCGGTTCATCCAGAAACAGGAGCCGCGGTTCACACATGAGCGCCCGCGCGAGGCTCAGCATCTGGGCCTCGCCGCCCGACAGCGTTCCGGCGGCTTGGCCCAACCGTTCGGCAAGGACCGGGAACCGGGCAAGGACCTGTCGCATCACGCTCTGAAATCTGCTCTGCCGGCTGCGCCCTGCGCCAAGCCGGAGCGTTTCCGCAACCGTCAGCGATGGCGCAAGGCACCTGCCTTCCGGCACAAGGGCGATGCCATCCCGTGCGTGCAATGGCAGGTGCGTGACGTTGCGACCTTCCCAGAGAACGGCACCGCTTTCTACTCGATCAAGCCCGGCCAAACCCGCGATCAAGGAGGTTTTTCCGGACCCGTTCGCCCCGGTCAACACGACAATTTCACCGGGCGACAGGGAAAAGGTGACATCGGCGATCACGGGATCACCTTGCCAGGCGATGCAAAGCCCTTGCACGTCAAGCATGGACGGGCTCTCCCATCAGGGTTTCGCGCACTTCTGCTTTGGCGAACACATCGTCGGGAGCACCTTGAGCCAGCATTCGCCCCGCCTGCAAGACGACGAGCTCCGAGCAGAGCGCGCGCAGGAAATCCAGCCTGTGTTCGATCAATATGGCCGTTCGTCCGGGCAAGACATGCTCGGCCATGACTTGCCTCAGATGATGTGCCTCAGCCTCAGTCGTCCCGGCGGCGGGCTCATCCAGCAGGAGCAGTCGCGCCCCGGTGACATGCGCGCGGGCCAGTTCCAGCAGGCGCTGCTCGACCGGTGTCAACTGGTCCGGCAGGGCGTGGGCGAGGTGTCCAAGGCCAAAGCGTTCCAGTTGCGCGTGCATTTCCTTTGTTTCGCAGCGGCGCACACTGCGATTGCGCAACAGCGGGCGGAACGCATGACAGGCCGCATCTAGGTTTTCCAGAACGCTCATCCGGCGATAGGTGCGCGGTGCTTGAAACGTGCGTGTCATCCCAAGGCGCACGCGCTCGGGTGCTGCCAGATGGTCGATCTGTTCGCTGTCCAGCAGGATCGACCCTTCGCCCCGGTAGTGCCCGGTCAGAACATTGATCAGGCTGGATTTTCCCGACCCGTTTGGCCCGGCAAGGCCAAGCACCGTGCCTGGCGCAAGCGACAGTCTTAGCCGATCAAGCGCTGTCACGCCGCCAAAACGCAGCGTCAGGTCCCGGATCTCTAGCGTCGCGCCCATGCACGCACCTTTGCAACCAGCGACTCGTCCAAGATCCCGCGCGGGCGCAGGATCAGGATCAAGGCGACCAGCCCGCCAAAAACGATCATGCGGTAAGCGGCCAGTGCGCGCAGGGATTCCAGCAGTCCGATATCGATCAGCACTCCCAGGATGGGGCCAAGTGCCGTGCCCAGCCCGCCGATCAGCCCATAAGCCACTGCATGCACGCCGGTCATCACGCTGAATTGGGCAGGCTCCACATAGGTGGCGAGATGGGCATAAAGCCCCCCGCCCAGGCCCGCAATCGCGCCTGCTGCCGCCGCTGCGCCGACCTTCCAACGTAGAACGCGCAAGCCTTGCATGCCTGCAAGGATCGGGTCTTCGCCCACCATGCGAAGTTGCGCCAACAGGTTGAAGCGGGAGGCCAGCGCGATGGCGGTTATGACGGCGAAAAGCAGGCCTGCAATGAGCGCCAGGTACGTGCCGGGCGCGATCCCCGTCTCATAGACCCAGCGAATATCGCCAAAGCCGTTCGCACCGTCCGGTCCGGTCAGATAGCCGTCGACGTCGCGCTGGTAGCGAAAGACATTGAGGCTGGCGCGGGTCAACTCGGCAAAGGCAAGCGTGGCGATGGCATAATGCACGCCCGACAGACGCGCCGCAGGCCAGGCCACAAGTGCACCAACACCCGCGCCAAGACCGGCGCCCCAGAGCAGGGCCAGCGGGAAGGGCCAGCCCCAGACCGCGGTGGCGATCCCGCCACCATAGGCTCCAAAGGCGAAATAGGCTTGCTGGCCAAAGCTGATCTCTCCGCCGATCAGCAGCAGCCAGGCCGACAGCGCCAGAAAGGAAAACAGCCCGATATTGGACAGGACTGAAATGAGAAACGGATCCATGTCAAAGCTTCCTGGCCGCGCCCGTGTCCCGAACCCCGGCCAGACCAGCAGGCAACAGGATCAGGCAAACAAAGAGCAGGCCATAGACGATGATCTCGCGCGCAGCCGCCCCGAGATACCACTGCGCCTGCGCCTCGACGACACCCAGAACCAATCCGCCCAGAAGCGCGCCGCGCAGGGAACCGAGCCCACCGATCATCATGGCGATGAGGCCCTTCAAGGTGGCCCAAAGGCCGAATTTCGGCGAGATCTGCCCGTCTGCCGCAGCGATAAGCACCCCTGCGACGGCCCCCACCGTTGCGGCAAGGCAAAAGGTCAGGAAGGCAACGCGCTTTGTGTTGACTTGCGCCACACGCGCGGCCTCGGGATTGTCTGCAAGTGCCCGCATCTCCAGCCCGAAATGGCTATGGTAGATCAGCCGGTGCAGCGCGATCAGGACGATCCCCGCGACGGCGAGGATCATGATGTCGTCGCCGCGCAGGAACAGCCCGGCCGTCTCGAGGTCGGGCAGGGCAGGCAGACCCGGAAAGGCCGTCGTGCGACCGGGAAAGGCCAACGCGACGCCCTGTTCCAATTGCATCCAGAGCGCAAAGCTTGATGCCATCGAGGCGAGCGCCGCATCGCCCCGGATTGCCGCGAAAGACAGCCGCTCGATGTAAGCCGAGGCGATCAGCGCGCCAATGAACGTCGCAACCGCCGCGCCAACAAGGCCCGCCGACCACTGCGCATGGACCCATGCGCCGAGAAACACCCCCACCATGATCGACGGCCCGAAGGCGATATTGAGCCGTCGCATCACGCCGAAGATCAGCGTGAAGCCGATGGCCAGCAGAGCATAGGCCGCGCCTGCCGCGATCCCGTCGACCGTGTTCTGGACAAGGTCCAGCATGGATCAACCCGCCTTGCGCGCGCCGAGATAGGCGCGTTCGAGCACCTCTTTCTCGTCCACCTCTCCGGGGGTGCCCGAAAACGTGACCTTGCCCTGTTCCAGAAGGAAGAAGCGATCGGCATATTTCAGCGCCATGTGGGCGTTCTGTTCCACAAGGAAAATGGTGCGGCCTTCGTCGCGCAAGCGCCCGATGATCTCGAAGATTTCTTCGACGATGATCGGGGCAAGTCCTGTGGACGGCTCATCCATCAGCAGGATCTTCGGCCGCGCCATCAGCGCACGACCCACGGCGAGCATCTGCTGCTCGCCCCCCGACAAGGTGCCGGCAAGTTGGTCCGCGCGTTCACGCAAACGGGGAAAACGGGTCAGCACGTCCTCGAGGTCGCTCTCGATCCCGCCCTTGTCGCGGTGCCTCGAAAACGCGCCGGCGATCAGGTTGTCGGTCACGCTCATCTCCGGAAACACCAGCCGGTTTTCGGGGACTGTGACGATGCCCTTGCTGACGATCTGATGCGCTTTGAGTCCAAGGATGTCCTCGCCATTGATCTTCATGGAGCCCGCCTGCGCCTTGAGGATGCCTGCGATGGTCCAGATCAGTGTGGTCTTGCCCGCGCCGTTCGGCCCCAGAAGGCTGGTCAGCCCGCCGTCCTCGATGTCGAGGGAAACGCCCTTGAGCGCGGCGATCTTGCCGTATGAGGTCTGGACGTCTCGTATCTTAAGCACTGGCTTTCTCCATTTTCTCGTCATGCCCGCCACCGAGATACGCGGCGCGCACCTCTGGGTGGTCCTGCACCTGCGCGGGTGTACCTTCGGCGATCTTGCGCCCGAAATTCAGCACTGCGATGCGATCAGTAATGCCCATGACCAGTTCCATCATGTGCTCGATCAACAGGACAGTAACGCCCCGGTCGCGCACGGCGCGGATGCGTTCGGCCAAAAGTTCGGCGTCGTCCAGGCTTGCCCCCGCCGCCGGTTCATCCAGCAGCAGAACCCGTGGGTTCGAGGCCAGCGCGCGGGCCATCTCGAGCCGCCGCATCTCTCCGAAGGACAGGTTGCTGGCCAGAACGTCACGCTTGGAGGCAAGACGCGAGAAGGTCAGCAGCTCTTCGATATCACCGCTGTGCTCGCCACCCGGGCGGAACCACCGCGACACGAAGTGCTGTCTGCGCTGCTCATGCCCGTTTTGCGCAACCCAGAGGTTCTGCGCGACGGTCAGGTTGCCGAACAGACGGATGTTCTGGAACGTCCGCGCCACGCCCTGACTGGTGCGCGCATGTTGGGGCATGGCGGTCAGGTCCCGCCCGTTCAGCGATACGGTTCCTGAGGTTGGCGTGTAAAGACCCGTAATCAGGTTCACCGTGGTTGATTTCCCCGACCCGTTGGGGCCGATCAGACCAAAAATCTCGCCTTCCTTGAGCGCCAGGCTGACATCGTCCACGGCCCGGACGCCCCCGAAATGTTTGGACAGGTTGTCGAGCGTCAGCATCATTCGGCCCCCTTCGGTTCGAGTTTGCTTTCGGACGGGCGAGGCTTGAACAGCCGCGGCATTCGCTCACCCAAGAGCCCAGTGGGCCGGAAGTTCATCGCCAGAACGATCAGTGCACCGAACAGGATCGAGCGCCATTCGCCCATGAAGCGCAGCCCCTCGACCAGAAAGCCTTGAATGAAGACTACGGCGATCACGGTGCCAAAGACGGACCCGAGCCCGCCAAGGATCGGATAGGCGATGGCGAAAGTGGCCAGAAGAACGCCGAAGACGAGGTGTTCGATATGGGTCACCGTGTGGGCATAGATGCCGCCTCCCATGCCCGCGATCATCCCGCCTGCAGTCATCGCACCGACCTTGATGGCCGTCAGGTTCAGCCCGATGGATTGGGCTGCGGTTTCGTCATGTCCTACGGCGCGCAAAACCGCCCCGGCACGCGAATTGTCGACCCACCAGAGCACCGCCATGATGACGGCCACCACGCACCAGATGAAGACAGTAACATCGCCGGTTTCCCAGCCGTTTTCCGGAAAAAAGCGAATGGCTCGGAAGCCTTCTGCCCCGTTCGGGCCGACCAGTTCGCCGCCCCGCTCGATGCGCCATGTGAAGTTGAAGAAGAACATGCGCACCATTTCGCCAAAAGCCAGTGTGGCGACGACCAGCATAAGCCCTTTGACGCGCAGTGCGGGGAAACCGACAATGCAAGCGACGAAGGCCGTCACGAGGCCCGCGACAAGTATCGCAGGCAGGATGTGAAAGCCGAACATCGCGGTGCACATGGCCGCCACATAGGCACCGATGGCATAAAATCCCGCTTGGGCCATGCTGACCTGTCCGGTCAGCAGAACCACATAGGCCGACAGACCCAGCAACGTGTGCACGCCGATGATCTGCAGGAGTCCAAGGTAGAAATCCATAGTGTTATCCTCCTAGTCGCGGGATTGGGCGTTGCCGAACAGGCCGCCGGGGCGCAGGGTGAGGAAGATGAAAAGCAGCAGCATCACGTAGATGTCGCGCTCGGTGACGCCGCGCAAAAGCAGGAAGATGTTCTCTGCCGCGCCAACCAGCAATCCGGCGATGATCGCGCCGGGAATGAATCCCAGCCCCCCGATGACGACAACGATCAAGCCCTTGACGGTCAGGCCCATGGCGATGACGGGTGACAGCACGCCCACGGCGGCGGCCGTCATGGCCCCGGCGATGCCGCCCAGCACGCCGGCGATGCCGAAGGTCATCATGTTCACGCGGGTCACGTCGATCCCGCACAGCTGTGCGGCGCGTGGCTGTTGGCTGACTGCGCGGGTCGCAAGGCCAAGCGGCGTGCGGTACAGCAGCCAGAACAGGATGCCCATCGCGACCACGCACATGAAGAAAACGAACAAAAGGTCACCGCGCACCCAGACATCGCCGATCTCGATGATCGCGTCACGGAAGACGGACGGGTAGGGATAGGGCAGGCCGTGGCTTGCGTGAATCACCACTTCGTCAATGAACAGCAGCATCCCGACCGAGGCCAGAAGCGAGGCCATGGGGTAATTCTCGGGCGTGAAGCGGAAGCAGCACAGGTAGACAACCAACCCGATGAGCCCCGACCCGATGGCAGAGGCCAGAAAAACGATGGCGGGATGCGCGTCGAACGTCAGGAACATGACCAGGCCGATATAGGTGCCCGCCAGTGCTGCGGCCCCGTAGGCAAGGTTCAGTTTGCGCATCACGCCGAAGATCAGCGTGAACCCGATCCCGATCAGCGCATAGGTGGTGCCGAACAAAAGCCCGTCCACCGTGGACTGGATCAGGTCAATGAAAAAGAAATAGTCCATGTCGAGCCTTTCAAGGTCGGAAGTGGGGAAGGCCCGGGCGCGCAGGTGACGCGACCGGGCTTGGGGGTCTAGCTGCCGGGATTGTGCAATACTGCCCAGTTGCCGCTTGCCGCGTTGACGAACACGTAAGGTTTGACCGCCTCGCCATCGGGCATGCGCTTGTTCGTGCCAAGCAGGCCATTCACCTCGGTCAAGGCTGCCAGCCCGTCACGAATCTTGCGACGGTCCTCTTCGAGGCTTTCGGGTGTTCCCTCAATGCCGGACGCCTCGATTACGTCCCGCAGGATCATGATGTTTTCCCAGGCCGAAGCGCTATGCAGGTCAAGCGCACCACCCTTGGCACCCACGGCTTCGGCGGCTGCTTTTGCTGCGTCATTCACGGGTGCGAAAGACGTCGGGATGATGATCCCTTCGGCCTCGTTCGCGCAACCGGTGAGCGTTTCCAGCGAAGACGACGAGGTCAGACCCACCAGCACCTTGGGCTCGATCTTCTGACGTGCCATTTCGCGCAGCATGCCACAGGTCGTGAAAGGGTGTGCCGAGATCGCGACCACGTCAGGTTCTGCCCGGCGCATTCCGCGCGCCTGATTGCTGAAGTTGGTGTCGTTCAGCAGCCACTGGGCTTCGCCCACGATTTCGAAGCCATGCTTTTCGGCAGCGGTCTTCATCACCGAGTACCAGGTAAAGCGGGAGTGCGCGAAATCCTCTTCCACACCGCCGTAGATGGTCTTGGCATCCGGGTGGGTTTCACGGATCCACGCGAACAGCTCGTCGTACATGGTGGCTTCGGAAGGCGTGTTGCGGAACACCCATTCGGAAATGCCTGCAAGACCGCCCTTGATCGCCACGTCTGTGAAGACCGGAAATTGCAATCCGGTATCACCGCTGTCGTCGACGGATGCCTGCAGAATGCCGAACAGGGGTTCGGCCACGTTCGAACAGGTCGGGCCGACGGCAACCACAGCATCGGTGGACGCGATGCGGCGCAGGACCGAGATGCCTTCCTCGGCGTTGCAACGGTCGTCATAATACTGTGTGACAAGCATGGCTTTCGAGCCATCTGCCAGCGTTACGCCACCCTCGGCGTTGATTTTCTCGACGGCTGCTGCCATGGCCGCGCCCGAATTCTGGCCGAAAATGCCGACCACGCCCGACGATGCGCCAAAGCCTGCGATGTTGATGGTCTTGTCCTGAGCGACAGCAGGGGCGGCAGCGAGGGCCAGCGCCGATGCGGTCAGAAGCGGTTTGAGTCTCATATCGTGTTCCTCCAGTTTCGGTTTCCCGGCGGATGGTGGTGACTGACACCCTGTTGCCGGTGCTCAAAGTCTGCCGTCAGAACCGGCATTTCTTCAAAGACGGAATTCCCATGTCGCCTAGAGGATTTTCCAATATTGGATATGTCTGCCTTGCCTTTGGCAGGGTGGGGTGACCGGAAATCACTGAAAAACCGGCTATTTCCGGCGTTTCCGTCGAGTTGAACCAACTGGCAGCGGGCTGGGGTATAGACGTTTCCTATATGAAGTAGAGTGCAATCGTATTTGCGATTCCCGATCTGGGGCGAAAAGATCGAGGAAACTCTCGGGATCGCGGAAGGATGGCTTGGACATGGGCGACAGATTGAAGGACAAGGTGGTGTTTTTTTCCGGCGCCGGCGCGATTGGTCCGGGCTGGGGCAATGGCAAGGCGGCGGCGGTGGCGATGGCGCGCGAGGGTGCAAAGATTTTCGCGCTCGACATCAACAAGGACGCTGTCGAGGAAACCGCCAAGATCATCCGCGAAGAGGGTGGCGCGGTCGAGACCACGGTCTGCGACGTTTCGAAAAGCGATCAGGTCGAAGCGGCGGTGGGCGCTTGTATGGAGGCGTTCGGACGGATTGACGTGCTGGACAACAATGTCGGCATCATCGATCCGGGTGGGCCGGAAGATCTGAGCGAGGAACAGTGGGACCGCCTCATGGCGATTAACGTCAAATCGATCTACCTGACCTGCCGTAACATCCTGCCGATCATGTCACGTCAGGGCCGCGGGTCGATCATCAACATCTCCTCCATCGCGTCCACCCACAGCTTGGGCTATTCCTGCATCAGCTATTCGGCATCCAAAGGGGCGGTAAACGCCTTTACCCGTGACATCGCGCTGAACTATGGGCCGAAGGGCATCCGTTGCAACTCTATCCTGCCGGGCCTGATGAACACGCCGCTGATCCATGCGGGGAACGTAACATCGGTCTATGGCTCGACCGAGGCGATGGTGGCGGCGCGCGACGCCCTTGTTCCGCTTGGACAAATGGGGGACGGTTGGGATGTGGCCCATGCCTCTGTGTTTTTGGCATCGGATGAAGCCAAGCACATCACGGGCATCGAGCTTGTCGTCGATGGCGGGATCACCCTGAAGGTCAAGTGAGGAAGACGGTCATGCATCTCTATATCAACACAACGTCGCCATTCGTGCGCCTTGTGCGCCTCGCAATCGAGGAAAAGGGCCTGGCTGGTCAGGTCACCACCGAGATCGTCGACCCCTGGGGCGATCCGCCTGCGTTCCTCAAGGCGAACCCGGCAGGCCGGGTGCCGGTTCTGACAACCGATGACGGGCAGGTGATTGCCGAGGCGCATCTGATCCTGCGCTACCTTGACGAGATTGCGCAGCCGTCGGTCTTTCCGTCTGAGGACCTTGCCGCGACGCTCGCCATCGCAGCCCCTGCGCTGGGCGCGACCGAAGCCTCGACTGCGATCATCATCGGACGCAAATCAAGTGAGAATTTTGACACCGATATGGTCGGCTCCAAACGCTTCCGGACGATTGCGGACGGACTGGCGCGGCTTGATGCGAACCTGCCACGTGACTTTGCCGACCGGCCTGACATTGCGAATTTTGCCGCTGTGACGCTGATTGACTACGTGGTTTTCCGCTTTGCGGATCGCGATTGGCTGGCTGATCTGCCCAACCTCGCCGCCTGGCGCGAGCGGCAGAAAGGCCACCCCTCCGTCGAAGCAACGATCCCCTACATGTGAACCCAGGGAGCAGACTATGAACAAGCCAATCACCCTTGCGAAGCTGAACCACTGGATTGACGGCGCAACCGCAGAGCCATCCGACGCAATCTATCTGGACAACGTCAACCCGATGACCGGGGGGCCGGGCCCCTCGGTGGCCGCAGGATCCCGGGCTGATGTTGATGCGGCTGTCGCTGCCGCAAAACGCAGCGCAGACGGCTGGCGCCGCTTCAACGCCGCCGAACGGGGTCGCCTGATGATGGGTCTTGCCGCCAAGATGCGCGAGAATCGCGAAACTCTGGCCGAGATGGAGCGCGCCGATACAGGCAAGCCGATGCCCATGGCCTATGCCGAGGTCGATGGTTCGATTGCTTATTTTGAATTCTACGGCAGCCTCGTCTACCTGCCCAAAGGCGATGTGCTTGACGTGGCACCCGACCAGCACGTGTTCACCAAGCGTGAACCGTACGGCATTGTCGGCGTCATCACGCCGTGGAACCTTCCGCTGAACCAAGCCGCCCGTGCCATTGCGCCTGCGCTTGTGGCTGGCAACGTCATCGTCGCAAAACCATCCGAGATCACCTCGCAAACCACTATCGAGATGGCACGACTGGCAACCGAAGTCGGGTTTCCGAACGGGGTCATCAACATCGTGCTCGGCACCGGCAAGGAGGTGGGCGAGGCTATCGTTCGCAACCCCGATGTGCGCAAGGTTGCCTTTACCGGGTCCGTCGGGGTAGGGCGCGCCATCGGCCACATTGCTGCCGATCGGATCATCCCGCTGACGCTGGAACTTGGCGGTAAGTCCGCCAACATTGTTTTTGACGACGCGGACATCGATACTGCCGCAACCGAAGCCGTCAAGGGCTTTACCCTCAATGCCGGTCAGGTTTGCTCGGCCGGGACGCGTGTCCTGGTGCAGCGTTCGGTCTACGATGTGTTCCTGGAAAAGATGAAGTCTGCGGTCCAGGCCATTGTTCCTGGTGAAAACCTTGGCCCGATCATCACGCCGGCTCAATTCCAGCGCGTGCAAAGCTTCTTCAAGGTTGCCGAAGGGGACGGTGCGCGGCTCGTGCACGGTGGTGCGGCGGCAGAGGGGGATGGATTTTACATCCAGCCCACGGTCTATGCCGATGTCTCGAACGACATGCGCATCGCACAGGAAGAGATCTTTGGCCCCGTCGGAGTCGTCATTCCCTTTGACACCGAAGAAGACGCAATCCGCATCGCCAATGACAGCGATTACGGCCTCATCGGCACGGTCTGGAGCCAGAACATCAGTCGTGCGCTGCGGGTGGCCGACCGGATCGATGCCGGGCAGATCTTTGTCAATGTCTGGAATACGATGTCGGTGCAGACCCCGTTTGGTGGCTACAAGAACTCAGGCTATGGTCGCGAAAAGGGGATCGAGGCGATTCATCATTATTCTCATCTCAAGACGGTGACGGTAAAGATCTGAGCCTGCGATAAAGCCAGAAAAGAGAAGCCGCCGATGACGCCGCAACATGTTCCGGACGCAGTGTTTCACACTCGTGTTCGCAATGACGCCCTTGGCGGAGACAACCCCTATGAGTGGAAGCGGTTGACGACCGCCGATGTCTTTGCGGGCAAACGGGTGGTCCTGTTTGGGCTGCCTGGTGCGTTCACGCCGGCCTGTTCGGACAGCCACCTGCCGGGATATGAGCGTCTGCATGCGGATTTCGTGAAAGAAGGCATCGACAAGGTGGTGTGTCTTTCGGTCAACGACGCCTTTGTCATGTTCCAATGGGCCAAATCGCGAGACATCCAGAATGTTTTCATGCTTCCCGATGGCAACGCGGATTTCACCCGAAAGATGGGCATGCTCGTTGATCGGAGTGATCACGGCATGGGGCTGCGAAGCTGGCGGTATTCGATGCTGGTCGAGGACGAGAGCATCGCCCAGGTCTTCGCCGAGCCTGGTTTGAGGGACAATCCTGATGGGGTGCCCCTCGATGTCGCAAGCGCGGAAACCATGCTGGATCACCTTCGGCACGGGTAGCGGATTGAGAGCCAAGTTTATCAAGGATCTGGAACTCAAACGTGACTATTCCAAATTTGCCGAAACCCCGTCTGATTGTAACCCACCCAAACACCGCCGTTTGCTTGTCTTCGCCCTAAGGGGGCTAGACTCCCCAGATTGCTGTGCAGTAAGTGTGCACCATGGTCCCGAAAACCGGATCGCGGACCATAGGAGAGTTGAGAATGCCCAACAACGCAGCCACCGCGGCAGCGCGCCTATCTGTCGCTCCCATGATGGCTTGGACTGATCGTCATTGTCGCGTGTTTCATCGGATGATCTCGCGGGAGGTTTTGCTCTATACAGAGATGGTGACGGCCCCGGCTTTGGTTCTGGGCGGGGCGCTTAGGCTGTTGGATTTCAGCCCCGAAGAGC
>Ga0255769_10001666_pt1 | contig 24951 bp, 17 predicted proteins | sample 041ome_9_FD_179637 | JGI IMG/M metagenome (GOLD analysis project Ga0255769, IMG submission 179637) | Coastal salt marsh microbial communities from the Groves Creek Marsh, Skidaway Island, Georgia - 041413US metaG (version 2) | ecosystem: Environmental > Aquatic > Marine > Intertidal zone > Salt... | reverse complement strand
ATGTTATAGCAAAACAAACTCGTGACTAGATAGGCTAATAAATTGATTAGAAATAATGATAATAATAGTGTTAGATGTGCGCTTTGTGTAACTAAGTAAAATGTACGACGTATCGAGCGAGCGAGCTGCTGGAACCGCGGCTCTCTCGAAGACGTAAAACGCACACCAACAAATCAGACGCTCTTTCCCTTTCTTTTTTCCATTTTCTACTAAAATACGCGGTTAATTTCGATGCGAGCACGCGAGTGGTGCACTCATCACACGGGTAATCGTTGCCCCTTTTTCACTATTTTCTTCACGAACTGATTCACCCCTGGAAACCGTAACATCGTCCCCAACACCGGAACGCGTTGCAGGAACAAAAGGACGGTTGGAAAAAAACCGGCGAACAACGCGAAAAACCCGTAACACTCTATAATCATCCCAACTACCGCCCATTTCATCAATACCAACAACAAACCAAGCATGAAACAAAACGCGCCTCTCTGGTTTCGGGGTTTGATGAAGAATTTCACCGTCGATCGCGGGCCGATGGTCGTCGTCACCCCGGAGAGGAACATCAGGTTGCCCATGGCTAATAAAGCTCGGTCGAAGAAGAGAAAGACGCCGAGTGTGGTGAAACCGCACCCGAACGCGATTAATCCGATTCCAATTTCTGTTGCGAGAGTAAGAGGTCATTAGAATAGTATCAGTGAATGCCCGCGTCGTCATCATCGCAGAGACCATCGACAAAAAGAGAGAAGAGAGAGAGAGAGAGAGAGAGCATTCCCCTCTTTTAGCCGTTTACTTCGAGGGAGAGAATGAGTCAAAATTTCCCCCTCTTCACCCCCGGGAGAAGAAAGAGAAAGACCGACGAAAAATACACACAGAAGACAGAAGACAGAGACAGAGACAGAGAGAGACAGAGAAAGCAAAATGAGAAACGAAAAGAGCGCGCGCACTTCGTCTGTCGTCCATCATTTTTCTTCGTTCGCGACCGATGAGCGAGCCGGTTCTTTGGGGGAAAAAATTTTGTTTGTCGTTGTTTTTGTCGTTGGAGACGAGACCGAGACCGAGGCACCTCTCTCTCTGTCTCTCTGTCTCTCTTTTTCACTCGAAAGGGGGGACTTGACTTTAAAAAAAAAAATATCAAAATCTTCTTTCTCTTCAACTAACAACAACAACACCCTCCACACTTACACACACACGGATACTTAATAAGAAAGAAATGAACGACGCGGCAGCGGCAACGTTTGACGCGGTATCGGACGGCGTATCCGACGTGAAAGATGCGGTCGGGAAATACTTACAATTCGACGCGAACAAGGCGAATTTTTTTGTCAAGTTGAGAAAGAATTTGGACGTGAAGTTTCCAGGTACGTGTTTCCAGAGAACTCTCTCTCGACGTTTCTGGTTTCTGGTTTTTGGTTTTCGTTCGTTCTCTCTCTGTCTTCTTTGCATCCGCGTGGTTTTACGCGCGTTGGTTATGAATCCATCTGACGCTTTTACATCTCTCTCTCTCTCTTCTTACTTTTGCGCTTTTGGGAAAAAAATTATATAGCCATCGCGCCCATTCCAAACTTGCGCTTCCAAGTTGGCACCGATTTGAGCTTGGTCTCTCACGACGACAACCGATTCATGGACTTGACGGTGGAATACACTCCAAATTTGCAATGGTCGTGTAAAGAAACCTGGTTCGATGGGGAAATTCAGTTCGACACGAAGAACAAGCACGTGAAGTATGCGAAAGATTTCGATTTGGGCGGCGCCGTCGTCAAAGTTTCCGGTAACTACGACTACTTGAACAACGCGCCTTTCGTCGGGTTCCAAGTCGTCACGCAACAAGGCATCTCCACGCCCGCCAATTGCAACGGTTTCTCGTTAGCCAAGAAATTGACGAAGGAAGTGGGTCCTTTTCAAGCCGAGTGTGACGTTCAAGGGACGTTGACGCTGGGCGAAACAAAGGTGAAGAAGTCCGGAGGAATGGAAATGGGACCGACAAAGATTGAGATTAACCGCGTGGAAATGATCATTTCCTGTTAATACATGCACACGTTGGTTGTGCACTGCTATGCGGATGAATATACGAATAATATCAAGAAGAAAGAAACATACTATAATAACGACGAGACCACATACGCAATGTAGCATCTCATATTTAATAGTTTATGTAATGAGTCAACAATAATATATCAACCGTTTTGTTTTGTTTTCTAATTTTCGCGTTTCGATTATTCCATCTTCGTCTTGTGAGTGATGCGTAACGTAATCACAACTTGACGCACGATGATTAGAAATCGACAAAGTCTGAACTAAAGATATCTTTGACGATTTGTTTGCTTCCGCTTGGCACCTTCTTCGGGAACTTGATGGAATACGTCACGACTAAATCACCGAACTTGCCCGGACTTCCAAACCTCGGCATCCCTTCCCCTTTATAGGTCTGCACGTACCCAGGCGTGGTCACTTCCTCGTTCTTCAACACAATTTTTCTACCGTCGTAATGCGTGATTTCCGTCTCAAACCCGTTCAACGCCATCACCAACGTAATCTCTTTCTCCATGTACAAATTATTATCGCTCGCGCCTCGTCTCCATTTCATCTCTTTATCGTATTGCGCCTTCACGATCATCTTCAAATCCCCAGGCTCACCATCAATCAACACGTCGCCTTCCTCGAAGAACAAAATTTCCTTCCCGTCTTCCATACCGGGTTCGATTTCGCACATCAACGTGGACTTTTCTCTCGCTAATTTCACGTTCGGACACTCCTCGCACTCGTTTTGCGAGTACTGCTGAAACATCCCCGGTCCGACTTGTCGAGTCACCATCTTCTGTCGACAGTTACACTTCCTCGTCCCTTTCGCTGGTTTCAGAACGTCTTTATCTCGTATCACCTTAATTGTATTTCCTAAATACAAATCTTTCAAAGACACGTACAAATCCATCTGCACGGGTTCGCCTTTCGGCGTCTCCGGTTCTTGGTTCATGCCGCCGAAACCGCCAAAACCGCCAAAACCGCCACCAAAGAATTGGCTGAAGATATCTCCGGGGTGGTGTCCACCACCACCACCTCCTCCTTGTTGATGTTGCTTCAACCCTTCTTCTCCGTGTCGATCGTAAATTTGTCTCTTCTCCTCATCCGTCAAAACTTCGTACGCGTTCGAGAGCTCCTCAAACTTACTCTTCGCTTTCTCATCTCCCGGGTTTTTATCCGGGTGATACTTCAGCGCCAGTTTCCTATACGCCCGTTTAATTTGCGACTCCGGAGCGCCTCGCGCGACGCCGAGGATGGAGTAATAGTCCTTCGCGTGCGCGTACATCACGGACGACACGCTCACGTGCAAAAGCAACGCGATGACGACGGCGACGACGTTTTTGATCAATTTACGCGGCATCGTCATCTTCCCTTTCTTCTTTAATAAAAACGCGCGTCTTTCGCAACACGCGCGCGGCGCGATGTAGATTATTCAGCGAGAGAAACGTGGAAGTATCTCTCGCGCCGCGCTCAGCAGAGAAGAGAGAGAGAGCAGCGAGAACAGTTTTTGTGTAGATTACACACGCAGCTGATGAGAGAGAGAAAAGATTGGTTTTTTTTTCTGTGTACGTACGAACGCGTGCTCGGTTCGTTTTTTGTGCGGACTTTTTTCTTCTTTTTTCTTCTTTTCTTTCCCCAAGAAGAAAAAAAAGAAAAGGGGACGACGCACACAAATGTTGAGCGCGACGACGATATCTGCGAGCGCTGCTGCTGCTGCTGCTGCTGCTGCTGCTGCCTCTGTTCGTCGCGGTGGCGGCAACGACGCGCGTTTCGCTTCTTGTTCTTCTTGTTCTTGTTCTTCTTCTTCTTCTCAAAGTTCGCTTTTGCAAAACACTTCTTGGTTGGGAAAAAGATTAGAAACGAGTAACAGTCACAAAGTCACCGTCAAAAGAAGAAGAAGACGACGACAACGAAGAAACGGAGGATGCGAGGCGTTCATATTCTGGTCGCAGGAAGACGAGCTGCGGAAACGGTTCAAGCAAATCGCGACGGTCATCGCGGACGAGCTCGCCATCGCGTACAGCGGGAATAAAAACGTGAAGACGATTCGCAGAGGCATATTACTGATTGCCGAGTATCCTTTGTTTTCCGTCGGCGTGTTGGTGGCTGGAATATCGGTCGCGGCGGCGGCAGCGAGCGCGGTGGCGGTGCCCATCGCTTTAGCTGCAGTTGGAACGTTACTCCCACTCATTATGTTTGCATCGTTTGGGGCCATATTCGCCGCGACTGCGGCGGCGATGGTGGCGTTGACCGTGCTCGGGCCGTTGTTGCTTTCGTTTTCGTTCTTTGGCGGCATGAGTTTCGTCGCCGTGGCGGCGAAAGCGGCGATAATTGTACCTTCGATTATAATTGGCTCGACGATTTGGGCGATTGCGAGTTTCGGCTTGAAGCGCACGAGCGTTTTAGGCGGCGCCGATGGTACCGTCGTGGATGAGGAAGCAAAGTTTGAAAACATAAACGCCGTCGGCGGCTCCGCGGACGACGAAGGAACCGACGACGACGACGACGATGATGAGAGCTCGAACGAGTTTGCTCGAACCATATTAGATAGATTCGACCGACAGCTCTTAGGTGACGTCGAGTTATGGGATTCCGAAGAAGTTTCCACGTGGTTAAAGAGCGAATCGCTCGACGAAGCGGCTTCGATCGCCAAGACCGAATCGGTCACCGGACGAGCGATATTGAGTAAAAGCGCGAGAGAGTTAGAATCGCTCTTTCGAATAACTTCTCCAAAAGACCAGAAGAAATTCGAGAACGCGTTCAAGCGTTTGCAACGACTCGCGAACGTGAAATTAGATTAGACGTGAGTGTAGTTTAGAAATAGAAATTATATATTTTGTAGTTGTAGAGCGCAAACACAGAAATGGAAAAAAAAGGAAAAATTCGCCCCCGCCGCACAAAAAACAATCGCACACACCTCTCTTCTATAAAAACAACACCATGTCTGCCGAAGCGCTCGAATCGATTTCGACCGACGACCTCATGAAGGAGGTCCAGCGCAGAATCGACTGCGCGAAGAAACCGGAGAAGAGAATCATTCTCATCGGTGCGTTTGCTCTTTCTTCCGTTCGTGTATTGTTCTTTCGTTCTTTCGTTCTTTTCCACGTTATCTCTCTTTCTCTCGTCGGCTTTGGAAAACTAATCGAAATCAATCAACCTCAACTCCGCACGCGTAAACGCAGGTCCGCCTGGATGTGGCAAAGGCACGCAAGCGCCAAAGATTAAATCCGAGCACTGCTTGTGCCACTTAGCGACCGGGGACATGCTCAGAGCAGCGGTTGCCGCACAAACGCCGAATGGTTTAGCCGCGAAAAAAGCGATGGAATCTGGCGGGTTAGTGTCGGACGAAATCGTCGTCGGTATTATTTCCGAAGCGGTGAAAAAACCGGAATGCAAAACCGGTTTTATCTTAGACGGATTCCCTAGAACGGTCGTCCAAGCCGAGAAGTTGGACGCTATGTTGAAGAAGCAAGGCACGAAAATCGATACGGTTTTGGACTTTAACATCCCGGATGAGGTTTTAGTCGAACGCGTGGAAGGTCGCTGGATTCACGCGGCGAGCGGTAGGTCGTATCACACGAAGTTTGCGCCGCCAAAGGTACCAGGAAAGGATGATATTACCGGAGAGGATTTGATGAAGAGAAAAGATGATAATGCGGAGACGTTGAAGAGTCGATTGGATGCGTTCCATAAACAAACGCAACCAGTGATTGATTATTATTCCAAGTTGAAGAAAGTCACGACGGTTGTCGCGAACAAACCAGCAGCTGATGTCGAAAAGCAAATTAGAAACGCTTTGTAAAAATAAAAAGAGGGGACAGAGAGAATTGAAGAGTTGTTATTTAAATCATATTAAGTACAGAGTGAATAAGAACGAATCGTGGTAGTAGTAGTAGTAGTAGTAGTAGTAACTAAACACTGTCTGCGTGCATATGAGCGTGCGTTCAATTCTTATCGCATGCGCGCATACATTCATTCGTTATTAAAAAAGAACGCAAGAACACTCTAAAATCACCAATCGTCGTTGTCATCGTCGTCGCTTCCACTTCCGTTCGAAAACAATAGTTCGTCGCCGGCCCAGATGAATGAATCCGTTTCATACAAGTCGCCATTTTCGTCGGTTCGCGTGATCGTATCGCCCGAGCCCGTGCTCGATTCGCCTTTCAACAGAGACGATAAACGCTTGAGAATCGGACGAATCGTCGCGTCTAATCCAACCAAACTCGCCGGAGACAAATCCGTCATACCAATAGCCTCTTCCGCTCTCTCTTGAGCGCACAAATTTCTCAACTCGGAAGCTCTGGCGATGTTATCGATTTCTTCTTCCATTTGCGCCCAAGACATCCACGACTTCGAATTCGTCGGATTGGCTTTTACCGAACATTTAAACAACTCTCTAGCTAAGGGAATGTTCCCTTCTTTGCGCTCTAAGATCGCCCAAGCTTGTAACCCGACCGCGGCATCTTTCGATTCCGGACGAACCCATACGCCTCGCTGGAACAACTCTCTCGCTTTCTCGATGTTCCCGGCTCTGAACTCGGCGACCCCCCACGCTTGCCAATTTTGCTGGTGCGTGGGATCCAGTTTCGTCCCGGCGGCAAAGTATTGCCTCGCCAAGCGCATGTTTCCATCGTTCGCTTCTAATCTCGCTAACGCTTGCAACAAATTTTTATCAGCAGGGTTCAACCTCACCCCTCTTTGAATCAACTCTCTCGCTCTTTGAATATTCCCGATGCTCGCCTCGAATCGACCCCACGCCAACCAGCAGTATTTGCTCTTCGGACACACCTCCAACCCTTTCTTGAAGCATTGCCTCGCGCGTTCATTCTGTCCGCACTCGGCTTCTAACAAGCCCCAACTCTGCCAAATTGCGGCTGATTTCGCCCCTTTCTCCGTGCTCGCTCCGTCTCTGAAGTATTTCCTCGCCTCGTCGTACCTTCCTCTCTCCATCGCCATGAGACCCAACGAGTGATACAAGTGCGCCGAAGCGTCACTTCTCGGCACCTTCATCACGCCTTTCAAAAATAAATCTCTCGCTCTTTGATAATTCCCTTCCGCTCGTTCTAACTCGCCCCACCCGTGCCAAGCCGCTGCGTGCTTCGGATCCGCAATCACCGCGGCGTCAAAGTACTTCCTCGCCTGTTGCACGTTCCCCGCCTTCCTCTCCAACGTCGCAAACGCCTGCCATAAGTACGCATTTTCTGATCCAGTTGCTCTCGTTCCGTTCTCGTACACTTCTCTCGCTTTATTGAAATCTTTTTGTTGCACGTAAATTTTACCCATGCCTACGTACGCTCTCCCGTCCGACGGGTCGTACGCCATCGCCCTCTTAAAAGTCTCGATCGCTGCATCTCTGAGTTTTTTCCGTTCCTTGCGAGTTCGCGCGTACAACGATTGATTCCGAATCCTTTTCGCTTCTTCGATTAATAAGTCTTGGTTGATTTTCAGTGGTTTTTCTCTCCCGAGTTGCGCGTTATACGCGCCGCCTTCTTGCATAAAAGACGAGATAGAATTGGATGGAGAAGACGTCGACGACGCGCTGTTATCAGATACCGGATCCGAGTCGTCTCGACTACTCGCACCGTTCGTTTGAGCACCACGACCACCGCTCATCATCTCATCACCATCTCTCGCGACGTCTAAATTCTTTGAAAATTGGTTCCTCATCGTCAGCACGTCCTCGTTTTCGTCCGAGGAGGACATGGACATCGCTCGCGTCGCGATAGAATCGCCCCTTCTTTTCCATCCTTCGTCGTCCTCCTTGTTGCGTCTCCCGCTGCGATTCTCCGTCGTCGAAGAAGAAGAACTCGTGGACGCCACGGCGTTGGATCGCGCGCGTTCCGTAACCGTCGCTGTTGTTGTTGTTCGCAGCAGCCGCTGACGACGACGATAATCGCTCTTGACGGCGCGATGAAGCGCAAGAAGGGAAGAAGAGGCAAAGGAGAGCGTCGTCATTCTCGGCAACACGGCGTCGTCCTCTCCGTGCCGTCGTCTCTCTCCTTTCGTGTGAAGAAGATTTTATCGTTTTTTTGCACCGAGTGAGAGAAAAACCACAAAAAGAGAGAGAGAGAGAGATCTTTCCTCGCACATCTCTCTTCTCCCCTCTTCTCTCGAAAAAAAGAGGAAAAAAAATGTCTCTCGTCGAAAACAGGGTTTAGCAGCAAAAAGAAGAGAGAGAGAGAGAGAGAGAGAGAGGAAGAAAAAAAGAGAAAAAAAGAGAAGAGAGAAAACGAGAACACGAGTTCAATCTCGCGCGTCAACGTGTTTTTAAATACCTCTGTGTATTGTTTCGCAACTAACTAAGTAAAACTATGAGCTAAAAAAAAAGGAATCCCATAATAAATCGATCAATTCTCTTTCTTATCGCTGCTGCTATTATTTTCAGGATTAGTAGTAGTAGTATCCGTTCGAGTTGGCATGACGATTGGCGTTTGAATGCGTCTTCCGCCAACCGTTCTCGGCTCGCTCGTTCGCAAACCCGCGGAAGCGCGGCCTTTCGCGGACGGTCTTCTCCTTTGGCCGCCGTAAATGTTACTGAGCACGGACGCGCCGACGAAGGACGGTCCGACGTGCGGAAGAGCGTCGTCGTCTTCGTCGTCTTCGTCGTCTCCGTCGTCTTCCTCGCCCGAGGAGGAGTCGCCGTCTTCATCATCATCGTCGTCGTCGTCCGAAGATGGAGATGGTGGCGCTATTTTCTCGTCTTCTTTCGTCGTGTCCTCGTCGCTCTTTGGTTGGGTACTCTCCTTCCCATCTTTGTCGTCGACAACATCGTTCTTCTTACTCTTTCTCTTCTTCTTCTTCCCGCCTTTTCTCTTACTCTTTCGCTTTCCTCTGCTTTGCAAAAACTGCATGAAAGCGCCCCAAAGAGATAACGCCAACCACATACCAATCACCGGCGACAACTCCGCGCACCTTTGAATAGTTCCCTTGACGCGTTCCATCAACGCGTTCTCGTTCACTTTACCATCCGCGGTGCCGCTCGTAATCGCTTCCATCGCTCTTTGCAATTTTACGAAATACTCCGATTTCATCGGGTCGTTTCCTGTCTTATCCGGGTGATACTTTATGCTTAAATCTCGAAACCGCTTGCGAATTTGCGCCGCCGAAGCGCTTTGCGACACGCCTAAAACTTGAAACGGATTTTCGCCGCTATCGTCCACGAATCCTAAAATACCCTGGAACCACTCGAACTTCCTCCAATACCAGTCGTACTCTTTCTTATTCCTTCTCTTGATGAACCTATAGAATGATTTAATATCAAACATCGCCCATAAAAAGGTCCCCGCGATGGGCACGCAAAACGCAAACGCCGTCAACCACGCCGCGAACGCGCCGACTCTCGCCGTCTTCGCCCCGGCGATCGGCTTCAAATAAAACACCACCATCTCTTGCATCACCGGCACCGCTTGAAACAACAACAAACCTATGAATAATTCTTGCACGCCTTCGTTTCTCCACACGAAATACATCACCAAAGACATAAACGCCGGAATCGGCCACATCTTCGGAAACGCGAAGCACCGAAAAATAGGAAACACCCCAGTCGTGATTAACAAAAACCACGTCAATCGTTTCGACCCGCTCTGCACCAACAAATACGCCATAAAACTCGCCACTCCAAAGTGCCACAGCATGCGTTTCATCGGAAACTTCGCTCTTCGCAAAGCTTCCGGGTGCACTTTCCCGATTCGCACCAGCTTCGGGAGCATTATTTTCCCTTGCACCAACTGAAATCCCGAGTGCAACGACGAGGAAAGCATCACGTACCCGATGTTTGCTAAAGCGCCTTCGATGTTGTCGCCTTTGATCATCGCGAGCATGACGATGATTCTAAACCACATTATGTGTCTTGTTACGATCTTTTTTTTCTCTCTCTCTGAGTAGTGTGAGTTGTTCTATAATTCTCTATTCCTATAGTATATTATTATTATTACATCTCCGTACTGACGAATTTTTTCCAATTTTTTTCTCTGCTCCCCATAAATAAAACTTTTGTGTGTTTGTTTTCTCTCGATTCTCGACGTCAAAAAATACGCGAGAGCGAAAGCGCAGCCGGGGGGCAGAAAAATAAAAAAAAGTCAAACTTCTCTTTCTTTTTATTATTTTCTACGTATTTTGATGATCAGAGAGAGAACGAGAATGATGGCATCGTCTTCGTCTTCAAACCCGAAGGCGGATGAGAAGAGCGAGTGCTCGTCCTCGTCCTCTTCTTCTTCTTCTTCTTTGGAATCGCACTTCCATCTGTCGAAATCTCGCGTCAACGACGCGGTTTCGACGCTGGAAAAAACGATACTCGAAACCGCGAAAAAACGAGAGCGAGAACTTTCGGAGAAGAAAACGCTGATCGATCGATTGTACGAGCGGTTAGAATTGACGAGAGAGATGGTCGCGGAAGGGGAGAAAGCGTTGACGGAGTCGGAGAAGAAATTGCAAAGAGCGAGAGAGGAAAACGAGATGTTGAGGAAGGTGGTCGAAGAGTGCACGAGGAAAGAGTCAACGTGGAAACGAAAAGGAGAGTGGCAAGAGAGGAAAGCGAGGGAGGCGAGGGAGCGAGTGCGAGAGTGTTGGGTGAGCATGGATAAAGTCGCGGTGACGTGCGATGCGATAGTGAATGGTGTCGATGACGATGAGGTCGAGACGGTTGATTTTGGAGAAGACATCGAAGAGGATTACGGCGAGCGGGAAAAGTCATCGCGAGAGTTGGGCGAGGAAGAAGCGCGCGAGGAAAAAGAGAACGAATACGCGAAGAAGAAATCCTCCTCCTCATCATCGTCGTCGTCGTCGTCTCGAATTCAATCGCTGGTGAAAACACTCTCCAAGTCCGTTCGTAATCTCGAATCTGCGGTTCAAAAAGAACGCACGTACCGAAAAATGGCCGACGCCGAAGTCGAGAAGGCTCGAAAGTGCATCATGGACGAAGTCGACGGCGAGAAGGCCGATTTGAAAATCGCCGCGGCGCGACTGACGAAAGCGTTATCGCTGTTAAAACATACCGGCGATAGTTGTTCGAGTCTTTCTGTTTGAATTTATGACGATTACGATGAGCTACACGCGCGCGAGATGACGCGGCAAGAGCCGATATCGCGGCGTTAAAAATAGAACGTTTCATCTCATTTCAAAGTTTATTCAATGATCACTTCTCTGACGATGTTGTCTTCACCAGCGACGGTCGGTGCACTCGCCGTCACCGGTGCCGCCGCGACTCTCACGGACGCCGCGACCGCTTGCTCGGGACTATCGTACGCCGTAAAATCAACTTCCACCGCGCCGTCGTTGTACGTCTTACTGGCAATAATCCCAGATATCGCCGCAAACACCGCGACGATGACTAACCCCCACTTCCCAACCGTGTTTCCAACCGACTCGAACATCTCGTCGTCCCAAAAATCCTTCTCTTGCATGACTTTAGGCACGGATACTTTCGAGCTATCGATCGGTGTCGCGCTGTTTTCAATCTCTTTTTGTTTATCGCTTTGCGTTTGGATTTCCCGAGCCGTCCAGGATTGTTTCTTCCCCATGTTTGCTTTGAGATGTTGCCCTCTTTTTAATCCTCCCGCGGATGACTTTTTAGAGAGCGTGCCGCCGTTTGAAGAAGAAGAAGAAGAGGTGGAGGCAATCATGTGCGCGCGAGCGAGCGTGGCAATCATTATTCTTTCGTGTTTTGTGTTAGTGTGTAGTAATATATTCCCACACGGCCAAAGCCAAAATGATGAGAAAGCGTGTGTAAAATTGTTCGATAAAATGACGCGTGACTGCCACACAAAAAAAAATCTTGAGAGCATGCATATTCTTTTTACAAAAATAAATGTCCTCTCCTGCGCTATAGTATTCTAAATGTTCGCATCACGACCGAACGCGAAACATGCCGCCGTTCGGCATTTGCACCATGGAGGAGGCGCTTTGAAACATACCTCCACTTCCACCTCCTCTTCCGCCCCCACCTTTCGGTTGGTTCTTCTTTCCTTTTTTGGTTTTCGAAGCGTACTTTTTCTTTTTCACTCCTCCCGCTCCTCCGGACGCCTTTGCTCTCGGTCGTTTGTACTCGAGATCTTCCGCGAATACCAGGTCTTCGTGTCTCGCTTTGCTCGCATCGCTACCTCCTTTGTGACGCATTAGTCGACGACGACAGTTATCGCACGTGCCTCCACACGCGTTGTGCGTGAACGATGTTTCGCCCAAGTAAGATAACAAAGCGACTCTTCGACACGTCTGTCGGTCTTCCATGTAGTTTTTGACTTTTTGTAACAAAGGCAACGCTTTTTGCAATCGAACGGCTTTAGGTTGCCCACCTTTAGTTTTTTGCGGCATTTTGAGTAATCGCTCGACGCGACCCAGGTCTTGGTGAGAGTACAAAGACACACCTCGCGCCTTCAACCCGTCGCGTCCAGCGCGACCGATTTCTTGGTACAAGCCTTCCAACGTTTTTGGCGGCGAATGGTGTACGACCCATCGAACGTTCGCTTTATCGATACCCATCCCAAACGCGATAGTGGCGACGCACACGCTCACTTTGCCTTTTGTCCAATCATCTTGCGCATCTCGTCGGGCTTTCTCCGTCATTCCAGCGTGGTAGGGTACCGCGGAAGGGGCATTTTGAGGGTTCTTCCTCTTTTCGTTGTTCAACGCTTCCGCGACTTTTACGCAGTCGTCTCTCGACAGGCAATAGACGATACCGTTATCGTTTTTACCGAACGTTTGCGCGATCCATTTCGCAAACTTCTCGTCGTCGGCTAAATCGCCTTTCGCCTTGACTTCAAATTCGATGTTTGCCCGGTTGAACGAAGTGACAAACTTCTTGGCTGTTTTCGTTATTTTTAAAATCTTCAACACGTCGTCTCTGGCTTTGTCCGTCGCAGTGGCAGTTAACGCGGTTAACGGGACATTCGGAAAAAGTTTCTTCAACTCGCTCAATTTCTTATAATCCGGGCGAAAATCGTGGCCCCAAGAAGAGACGCAATGCGCTTCGTCAACCACGAATCTCGCTAATTTACCTTTCTCGAACAAACCTTGAAACGCGTTGCGCAAGGACGGCGAAGCTTGGAATTTCTCCGGCGTCACGTAGAGTAATTTGATCGTCGGATTTTCTTTGAAAAGCTCTCGCAGAACGCTCTTCGACTCGGTTTCTCCCGCAGATCCCAGCAATGCGACGGAAGGAATGTCAAACTCGTAGATGAGCTTTTTCACTTGATCTTGCACTAAACTCACGAGAGGCGAAAAAACAACCGTCACGCCTTCGCTGCACACGGCCGGTAACGCGTAACATAAAGTTTTCCCACCGCCCGTTGGCATCAACACGAACACGTCTTTGTTTGCCACGCACGCTTCGCAAATTTCTCTTTGATTTGGTCGAAAACTCTCGTTGCCAAAGATGTAATAGTTTGCCGCGTCGAGCATGTCCTCATCTTTGTTCGAGGTTTGAGCGCCAGCCGCCGCGGCGTACATGTTGGTGTTGTTCGCGGCTATCGTCGTTCTGGCGTTCATTCTGACATTCGTTTGCATCCTTGGCCTGTCAAATGTTGGAAGAACATCGTCGTCGTCATCATCATCTATAGTTTCTACGTCTATCGCTGCTGCTACCGTTCGCTTCATCCTCTTCGTCGTCACCCTCGTCGGTTCTTCTATGTCTACTTCTTCTTCCTCGTTTTCGTTCGCGCTACTATTGGGTGCCAGCTTTCGCGTTTCCCTTTGCCCGCCGTTCGCGATGGTCGCCAACATCGCCCCTCTGACAAACTGACCGTTCCCTACAGCAACCATCGGCGGTGCCGTCGCCCGCCCTTTCCCAGTTTCTCTCGACCAAGCGATCGATCCTCCTAAATTATTCGCGCTGTTGATGTTCTTCATCGCCATCGTCGCTTTCGCGTTTTCTATGCGCTCTCGCTCTTCGCGTTCGCGTCGTTCGTCGTTCGATTTCATTTGTCGTTGTTTCTTCCTTCTGAGCGTTTCTGGAGACTCGATGTCTGAATCAGACAGCGTGACTTCAAATCGTTCAGCCTGTTTCTTATCGTCGTCGTCTTTATCGTCCTCAATCTCTTCCTCGCTCGTCAGCGCGATATCGTTTTCTTCGTCGTCGTCGTCGTCCGACGACACGACGACAATTTTACTCTTATTTTGTTGTTGTTGCGACGTTTGCACGCGAAGCGACCGTCGTCGTCTTCTTCCTCCTCCTCCTCCTCTTGGAATCTCTTCGTCGTCGTCGTCGTCGTCGTCCGAATCTAAAACGATCACGTCCTTCTCCTTCGCCGCCACGGAGGTCGTCGACGACGGTTCCAACATCGGTTTCGTCCCTCTCTTCTTGAGCATCTCCAGAACGTTTCCATCTTTTCTTTTCAACTTCTTCTTTCCAGTTTTATTACTATTATTACTATTATTATTAGTATCACCATCATCATCACCGCGCTTCCTCTTAGCGGCGGTGGTTTTGGTGTTCGTGTTGTTCCTCGTTCGTCCAAAACCACCAACACCACCATTACCACCACCAGTCATGGTTTGTTTTGTGTTCTTTCTTTCTCTACGCGCGCGTAGATTTTTTGAAAATTCTTGTCTGTGATGTGCTCAAAATCTCGCGCTCCGTCAAGAGTGCAAAAAACCCTAAACTTTTAGAAATGGAACATTAAAATGCAGAAGGGTCGATCTGACAAACAACAAAAAAAAAGCACGCGCGGAAAGAGAGAGAGAGAGAGGATTTGTACGATGAAAATGCGACGCCGCGGGAACGAGAGGGAGGAGAAGAAGAACGCCTCGCTTCTCGTCGCGTTTTTGTTGTGCGTTTTCTTCGTGTCGACGAGCAGCGCGCTCGTTCTTTTCCCGTCAACTTTTTTCGGTGGTGGCGATTTCAGAGGATTAGTTCTCGCCGAGACGACGAACGACGAAGCCGTGGCGTTTAGTTCTTCTTCGTCGTCGTCGTCGTCGTTTTCATTCGGTAAAGGACCGAGAAGATTTTTACTGCAAGAAGAAGAAGGAGAAGGAGAAGATGCGAGCTCGGACGAAGAGCAAGCGGAGGAGGTGCAATCAAAGTTGGGATCGTTATTACCGGTGGAAGGGACGATTACAGAAGAACGAGAAGCTGAGGAACCAACGAGCGCCGCGCGACAGAGCGGTAACAAGCATTCGCTGTTACACGCGGACGTGGTTCAAGCGCACGCGCCAACTGCGGAAACGCAAGATGAAACCATCGTCGAGGAGGTGATTGAAAAGCAATCGGAGGAGAACACGGACGCGGAGTCTTCAGAGGCTATCGTCGCCGCGGATGTGAGCGAAGAGGCGCCGGCGACAAAGGAAGAGGTGACCTCGGACGATGAAAACGCGGAGGATATCGCGGAAGAGGAGAAGGAGAAAGCAGATTCTGAGTTCGCTTCGGAAAACGCAGAAGAATTGGCGGTAGAAACAGCCGCGGCGAACGCGATTGCGGACGCGGTGATTGCCGAGTCGGACGAAGAAAACGCAGCGGCGGAGGACGGCGAAACCGTGGACGAGAAAATTACGAGATCGGCGGCGAAGAAAGCGGCCAGGTTTTTTGCTAACGTGAAAACTCGAGCGAAAGAACGGTTTGAGAAGAGAGCGCAGGAGGAGTTGGCGTTTTATGCCGATTACGAGGATTACGAAGATGATTACGGAGCGGCGCCGGACGCACTCACAGGGGACGGGTTCGATTCGCCGGCTGATTTAGTCGCCTCGGGTGAAGAAACCATCGAGGAGGCCAAAGAAGATATCAAAGATATCGAAGCCGAAAAGGCGGCTATCGCGCAGGAGAAAGGCATGGAGATGGCGTTGGAGGAGATTCAAGCGACTGATTTAGCGGAACCAACCGAGGACGTGGCGGATCCAATCACCGGGATTTCTCCGGAAGGCGAACAATTGGAAGAGCAAATGGCAACCGCGAATGGTGAACCAAAACCAGTTGCGAACACTCCGATGTACAATTTCGAATCTGGCTACGACGTTCGCGCGGCGTTGCAAGGCGCCAGATCGAAGGCCAAAAAGTGTGAACCGAAGAAGCGCTTGACGAGAGAAGCGCAATGCAAACACGTCAAGAACACTCGCGCGTGCGGCGGAAACCTGTATCCGTACCTGAAGTTTGCATATTGCACGAACGCGGGCATCGTCATCCCGACCATCATTTATACGTTTGGTTTGGGTGTTTCTTTGTATGCGCTCGCGCTCGTTGCGGACGCCTTCTTTTGCCCCGCGCTTGAAACGGTGGCGACTATTTTGAAAATTTCGCCCGAAGTTGCTGGCGCAACGTTGTTAGCTCTCGGAAACGGTGCTCCGGATGTTTTCGCGCAAGTCGCTGCGGTCACTTCTGGTACCATGCCAGACGTCGATATGGCAGTTTCTACCGCATTAGGTTCTGGTTTGTTCATCACGACGGTCATTTTAGGGGTTGTCATTTTGATGGACAGGACGAAAAACGCTTCGGACGGATCGTTAACCGGCGTCCTCGTTTCTGCCGCGCCTTATAATAGAGACGTCTACGCGTACTTGATTGGTATCTTAACCGTCTTTGCAATCATGATAAAAGGTGTGATTGCACTTTGGCACACCACGTTGCTCGCCTCGGCTTACGCGGCGTACATTGTCTTGGCGGTGTTCAAAGATGAAGGCATCGACGACGACGACGACGACGATTCCGCGCCCGTGTTCACCTTGGACGGCGACGAGGAAAACAACAACAAGAAGAAGAAATCGCGAACGCGCGAAGTGCCGCTGTTCGATTTGGCTTCACAAAAAGGCGGACCGGACGATAACAAAGGCGCAGATTTACCGCGAAGAAAGAAACCGAAAATGTTAAGATTGGGCCCGGCGGATGGTTTACTCGAAGGTGCGTTCGCGTGGGCCATGTCTGAAGCGCAATGGGACGACATGACGCCGTCGCAAAAAGCTTTGGCTCCGATCACCACGCCCATCTTCCTCATCATGTCTTTGACGATGCCAGTCATTCGCGAAGGTCGATTAGGTAAAGGGTACGCCACTTCGTTGGCGTTCTTTGCTCCTTTGTTCTTCCTCGCCGCGCCTGGATCAGCGACTGCCATGTTCCGCGATAACCTCCCCGGTTCTCCGTACTTCTGGATCCTGTGCATCTCCGCCGGTTGCTCTGCTGTGACTGGCATCAAGTTACAGTTTGAAAAAGAAGGCCCGAAAGCCGCTTCGGAACCGATTGCTATGCTCGCCTTTATCAACTCCATCGTCTGGATGCACTTGGCCGCGGAGCACTTGGTTTTGATCATCGACGCGCTGGCGAAAATTGCGGGCATTTCGGAAGAGTTTTTAGGTGCGACCGTGTTGGCTTGGGCCAACTGCGTCGGCGATTTAGTCTCCAACATGGCCGTCGCGAAAGCTGGCCAAGCGGCCATGGCCGTCACTGCGTGCTTCGCGGGCCCGGTGTTCAACTTACTCGTCGGCTTAGCCGCCAGTTTAGTCTACGTCAACATCGTCCTCGGCGACGTTCAAGTCCAAGTTGGCAACTCCGTCTTAGTCTTGTTAGTCGGCTCCGTCGCCAGTTTACTCTTGGTATTGAGCTTAACCGTTCGCAAGTCGGATTACGAGTACGCGTTGCACGCGAAACTCGGCTGGAGTTTGATTGGTTTCTACGTAGCGTTTTCGATATTCTTTTGTTTAGTAGAGTTGGGTAAGGTTTTCGGATCGAGAGAAGTCATCCCGGGTGGGACGATTGCCGCCATCGGTCGGTAACACATACTTGTTTTTAATAAGATATATATAGAGAGTTTGTTTGTTAAATATATATTGATATGTTAATGTAAAACGTGCCAGGCGTTCGTTCCTTCGCGTCTTTCTCCTCTGTTCTTCATCGTTGAAATTACTTCATTATTGTAACTCTAGGTGATTTACCTCTCTCCCCCCTACTTGCTCAAAAATGTCGTTCATCTGGGAAGCCTCGCCTCTTTGGCGAACCATCGTCCGATCGACGAGAGATTCCACGCCTCTTTTTCTCACCTTCATCGCTTCCACGTTGGGCGCGTCGACTTTGCTCTGGTACGGCACGCAACAGTTCACCAATCCGGACGCGCAATTCGACGAGACCCACGTGCAAAAGCTACGAGCGAAGAGCGGGTTGGACGCTCGCGTCGTGTCCGACGTCAACAAGCAACGATTGGGCGTTCTATTGAAAGAAGTCTCGCAAAGAGACGGGGCGAGTTTAGAGAAGCAAGAGAAGAGGTGGAGAGACGCGTTGGACGGGAGAACGACCGGAGATAAAGACGGCACGACGAAGCGTCATTTCGGCTGGAAGTGAAAAGGAGGAATCGCGCGTATAGAAGTTAGACGTCGTCGTTGTTGTTGTACATTATTAAAGCTCGCGAGTAGTAGTAAATCTATACATTCACCATCGCTTACTATTCATACGCATGCGTATCGTTGCTAAATTGCTAGTAATGAGTCGATTGCTTTACACTATTAATTCTCTAATAAAAACATACTCGCGCGCGCGTTCTCTCTTCTCTCTCTCTCTTTTCAATCACGTCGTCATCAAAACGCCCCGGACTTGCTCTTTTTCCCTAGCAAAATCTCCTTCGCCTCGTTTACTTTCGTGCTCACAAACGGACTCCCCCCGGCGTCCGGATGGTTCGCCATCATCACCTTCCTGTGTGCTTCCATCACTTTATTCTTCGCCGAACTCTCCCGTATCCCTAAAATCAGCGCCGCCTCTCGTCGACTCATCGTCTCGTCGAATCCACCTTTGTAAAATTGTTTCAATTTCGGTGGCGCGAGCATCCACGCTTCGCCGGCGAGGATGAGTTGGCGAGCGGTCAACGCCGTGGCGGCAAAACCGAGGCCGAGGACCGCCGCTGAAGACATTATCAGGCGCGTGCGTATATCTCTTTGTTCTCTCTCTCTCTCTCTCTCTCTCTCTTTATATGCGGTGTATTATGCGACTTATCGGCGGCTTTTGGGGTATCAATATCTTTATCGCCGTGTCGTCGTCGTCGTCGCGTAAGAATGAAGTCTCTCCAAAAAAAAGTCGAGAAAAAAAAAAGAACACGACGCACATGGCTGCGGCGAAGAAGAAGAAAAAAGCAACCAACTCAACTCCGTCGTCTCCCAGAGCGAAGAACGCTGACGAAGCGTCCGAAAAAGAAGACGCGTCTAAACTGACCGTGAAGGAATTGAAAGCGCGTTTGGAGAGGGAAAAGCTACCCACGGATGGGTCGAAGAAAGATTTAATCGAGCGATTGGAGGAAGCTCATTCTGCGGCGAAGAATCGATCGACGACGAGAGAGGCCGCCGCGAGGACGAGGGAGAAGACGCCTCCTCCTTCTGATTCGACTCTGAGAGGGAAAGGGAAGAGCCCGTCGCCGTCTCCGACCGTGAAAAAAACGACGACGAAGAAGAAGAAGAGAGGGAAGAGCGAAGAACCGACGCCGAGTGAGATTGACGAAGGAAGAGAGGAGAAGAATAAGAAACCGAGACGTTCGCAGACGCCAGAGAGAAAGAGTTCAACGAAGGCGGTTGAAACAGCCGCGACGAAGAAGGCGAAGGAGAAGACACCTCCTCCCCAACCTCCTTCCGCCGCCGCCGACGCCGCCGCCGCTAAAGAGAAAATATCGTCGTCTCCGAATGCAAAGAAAACGACCACGGAAACGAAGAAAGCTGCGATCGATCAAGATGACGTGCAGAAAACGTACGAGACGACGATGAAGCGAGGCGCGTGCGAGGACAAGGTGGTGGAAGAACTCATCGACGAAGGCTTTCTGGAAAGGTCGGTGTGGCCGAAAATCCTCGCGTCGACGAGTAAGAGCGAACATCCAGACGAGAAAAGTGCGCTAGCTTTTGCGAAATGCATCGTGCATAGAGCGAGAAATATGAACGTGCCAGACGCGTTTGCGACTTTGAGTAGTAGCGGTAGCGGGGACAACGATAATGAGGAAGGTGAAAACACAATGGCGTTGAAAATGCTCGTTGAGACGCTAACCAGCGTCGCACACGAGAGCAAAGAATCGAATGAGCCTGAAGCTATCGTAGAAATGATCACGGTCGTGCGCTTCTTTAACGTTTTGATGAACGCGTTAGAAAACGATATGGCGCGTAAGAGCGCGTTGCCCTTGGTGTCTATTCAGATTTGGAAATCGCGAGACGAAAAAAGGTTGGAGATGGAACTCAAAACCGCGCCAGCGGATGTGCAAAAGAAATGGCAAAAGTTGATGAAGAAGGAAGCAAAGCAAGAATCGACGAAGATGCAAACGCGACGAAACTTTTGGCTGTCCAATCTCACGGTGATGTTTTTGAATACTTTACCAGTCGCAAACGTGAACGAGAAGTCGATGGCATTTTGCGCGTATTACCTCGAATTTATCGTCGATTTGCTCGCGCAACTTCCCACGAGGCGATTCGTTCGTGCGCTTTTAGGCGATGCGAACATCTTTGTGAAGGCAAATTTGACCATAAACGAGATGATGAGCGATGAAGATGGTAATAACGGCGGGAACATCAAGTTGTTGAAGCAGCTTTTGGAAATGGCGAAAGATTTCTACGATTTTGAAGTTGACGACCACACGGGGGACGCGTTGAGCGAAGAAGAGATAGAAGCCAGACGCTCAAAAGTCACGCACGCGTTCCAACGCTTATTGTTCAAGCATTGGCCGGATGAGCTGAAAGAGCTCGCGTTATCCTCCGCGAGAATGATTGAAACGCGCTCGAGTTTGACGAAACAATTGAAAAATTTGGAGAGCGATCAGTTGCGTACGTTGTGCTGCGATCAGTTGAAGTTGGTATCAAACGATGACTCCAACGATGTTGACTTTATGAAGAAGGATCAGAATCAGTTCTTAATCGATGCCATTTCGTTTCACTTTGAAAAACGTCAATCGAGAAGAGAGATGGTGAACAAATTGCCGTTGTATCCAACCGAAGACATTCTATGGGATGAGTCTCTCGTACCGTTCGACGACATCAAGAAAAAAGACGAAAACAGTACTAATAGGTCAAAGAAAAGTATGCAGTCGTTGCCTTTAGCCTTACCAAAGTTAAACTTGCAATTTTTGACGTTTTCAGATTATCTCTTACGAAACTTCAACTTGTTTCGATTGGAAGCGACGCACGAGATTAGAGACGACGTCTCCGACGCGGTGCGACGCATGCAACCTTCAAAAGATGGCAAAAGTTTTCGAGGCTGGGCGCGAATGGCAATGGCAATTGCAAAAGATGATCCGAGACACGAAGCTATTGAATTCGTGTATATTGGGAAACCTAGAGTTGGTGAAGAGAAACCGTCAAAGGTTCGAATCAAGATGCGCTTGAACTTCTCGGCGACGCGCGATGATGTTTTCAAAGAATGGGATGAATTGAAACGATTCGATGTTGTATTTCTAGTTCACGCGAAACAAGACGCTAAGTATGGTGATGGAAAGAATGTTGAGTACATTCGAGGCGCGGAAATTGTTGACATTCGCGACGAAGAAGGGGTCCCGGCCAACGAAGGTTTTCCAGAGCAACCGAAAGATATGAGCAACACCAAAGCTCCGCCGCCACCTCCGGATGCGATGGATGAAGGACCGAGGACACCGTCCGGCTACGATCGCGTGTTTACTTTAGAAGTAGATTGTGCGCAATACCAACGCGATTTGGAAACGTTCGATGGAGATGTCACGAGAGTGCACGAGATGTACAAGAATTTCAACTGCGTCATTCGCAGAAGACCGAAAGAGAACAACTTCAAAGCCATCCTGGCGTGCATTCGGGATTGCTTGAACCAGGATACAAACGCGCCAGAATGGTTACAAGATGTATTTTTAGGTTACGGCGATCCATCCTCCGCATCACCAGATGCTTTGGAACTAGAAGACTCAGAAAACAATAAAAAACGGACGAAAATTGATTTCAAGGATACGTTTTTGGACGAAGCGCATTTGCGCGAATCCTTCCCGGGGAAGAAGATCGTTTTCGATTCAGCAACACCCGTTCCACCGTTCAAAGTTACCTTTGCTATCGACGACGACAATGCGAGCAGTAACGTTGTAAACGTTGAATCGTACGTACCACCGGATCCAGGTCCATACCCGGAAGATGTTAAGAATCAAAACATGGTTCGGTTTACGCCGACGCAAGTTGACGCGGTCAAATCTGGCGTTCGTGAAGGTTTAACCTTAATCGTTGGTCCTCCTGGTACCGGGAAAACTGACGTCGCGACGCAAATTTTGCACTGCTTGTACCACACAAATCCAAATCAAAGAGTTGTGCTCATCACACACTCCAACGCGGCTTTGAACGATTTGTTTCAGAAGATTATGATTCGCGACGTTCCGGAGCGATATCTATTACGTCTTGGGCGCGGTGAAGAAGATTTGACGACAGATAAAGACTTTTCCCGATCTGGTCGCGTCGATTACATGTTGCACAGGCGATTAGAGCTTTTGGAAATCGTCGAAAGACTTGCGATGAGCATCGATGAAACTCTGGCAAATGCCGCGGAGACGTGCGAAACGGCTGGCTTCTTTTGGAAATCAAAAGTTTTAGCGCTATGGGAGCGCTTTTCCATGCTCGTTCTGAATAACAAAGAAACGCCAGTTTCATACGAGCGCATTCGATCGCAATTTCCATTTGCAAAGTTTTTTGCGGACGTCCCCGGAGGGTACGAAAACTTGTTTGGCGATCCGTCTGAGGCCAACGTTGAATACGCCGTACGCAAAGCAAAAGGATGCTTCCGTCATTTAGTTGAAATGTTCACCGAACTCGAAGAGTGTCGCTTCTTAGAACTTTTGAAAATGCCGAAAGACCGCGCAGAGTATCTGCTCACAAAGCAGGCGAAAATTGTAGCCATGACGTGCACGTACGCCGCCTTGAAGCGCTCGGATTTTCTCGATGTGAACTTCAAATACGATACGGTGGTCTTTGAGGAGGCCGCGCAGATCCTTGAAATCGAAAGTTTCATTCCATTGGCTTTGCAAAGGGCGAGAGATATCGATGGTCGCACGCGATTGAAACGAGTAGTTATGATTGGAGATCACAATCAGTTACCGCCGGTGGTGAAGAACCAAACGTTTTCGAAGTTTTGTCGCATGGACCAAAGTTGCTTCGCCCGTTTGGTGCGTTCTGGCGTTCCAAATATCGTTTTAGACGCACAGGGTCGATCGAGAAAACAAATCTCGAAGCTGTATAGCTGGCGATACAAGAAGTTGGACGATTTGCCGCACGTTTCCACGGAGCAGCGGTTTCAGCTCGCCAACGCGGGCATGGCGAAAGTCGCTCAGTTTATCGATTGTTCTTCTTTCGCGCCAGAATCGTGCCCACAACCGCATTATTTTCAAAACTTACAAGAAGCCGAGTATTTATGCTCGTTGTATCAGTGGATGCGTTTGTGCGGGTACCCGGCGCATTCGATTTCGATTTTAACAACCTACCGAGGGCAAAAACATCTTCTGCGAGATGTCTTCAAAGCGCGATGCGACTCGCACCCACTCTTTGGACCTCCAGCCTCTATTTCTACAGTGGATAAATATCAAGGGCAACAAAATGACGTTGTTTTGTTATCGTTGGTACGAACAAAACACGTCGGTCATCTAAGAGACGTGCGTCGTTTGGTTGTTTCCTTATCGCGCGCTCGATTAGGGGTGTACGTTTTTGGCTCGCAGAAAATTTTCGAAAATGTGGACGAATTGAAGCCGGCGTTGAAAACTTTGATGGGCGATACTAAGTTAGAGGTCATTAAAGGTGAAGTGAACGGTCACATCTCGCGAAAAGTCGACGATGCGGTATCGAGCGATGTGTCAAAATCCTTCAAAAATAGCGACGAGTTCGCTTCGTTCATTGATGCTTGCGCTCTGGAGTACAAAAAAGCGGCTCTCCAACATCTCAAAAACCAGCAACAATAAATACGTAGTAGTAATAATAATAATAATAATAATAATAATAATACATTCTTACCTAGTATTCTAGCATGCGATATCCTAATTTCTATTGCAGCTTACTAAACGCTCACTCTTCACAACATCCGGAACGTTTCCGCCGCGTGCTCGAACTTTTTCTTCGTCTCTTCCCATCTGTCCACCTTCGCCGACATTTTCACGACGAAGTAACTTCCGTCGTTCGCGTCTGGTACCGTGACCAAAGTCATCGCTCTTCTCTCGATAGTATCTATCTCGTCTCCTCTCGGGCCAATACAGATTTTCTTTCCGCCGCCAATTTCCGTAATTTCCGCTCGGCACACTTCGCTTATCGATTGGAACATGTAATACGCTTTCCCGTCGCGTTCGATCCTTCTCGTCGTCTTTTCATTTTCATCTCCAACGTTGATGAATTTCATCACTCCACTCCTGTTATTCTCCACGCCTACGATGACATCTTGCGCAATTTTCCCCGCCGCGGCTTCTCTTTCTTCTTTCGTAAACTCTCGCTCGATATAGTTCGCGTCTTTCTTTTCCTCTGCGAGCGCAAACGCTTCCTTCACGGACGCTTCCGCTATTTCCATCCTAACCGATATCGTATCCACCGTCTTGAACTGCCCAACCACAAATTTCGTTTCTGGTTTTTTCCTCTTGTTACTCTCCTCAACTTGCCTGTCGATGGCGACCACCCAATCCGCAGGTACTTCAAAGGTAAACGCGTTCGACGCTTTCCCTTGGAACGGTTTGTACCTTTCTTCTTCTTCTTCTTCTTCTCCTCCGGCGGCAGCAAACGCTAAATCTACTTCGTCTCCTTCGCGCCTCGTCTTTAACAACTTTGAGAGAAGAAAAGAGGAAGAAGAGTAGGAAGATGCGCCTAAAAATAATTGCTTCCGTCTCGAATACTTAGTCGCGGCGGCGGTAGCGCTGCGGGTGCCGCTGGTGGTCGTCGTTGTCGTCCCCCGCGCGCTCGTCAGAGGTACGAAAGGCTTCGACATATCTTCTTCTTCTTCTTCTCTTTGGGATTTGGTTTATTAGGTGTGTAAGTGTGTTGTCCCACGCCGCGATGATGAAGAAAAAAATTGGAAGAAAAAAACTTCTCACA